>Ga0302197_10000036_pt1 | contig 131450 bp, 87 predicted proteins | sample II_Bog_N2_1_FD_193526 | JGI IMG/M metagenome (GOLD analysis project Ga0302197, IMG submission 193526) | Peat permafrost microbial communities from Stordalen Mire near Abisko, Sweden - II_Bog_N2_1 | ecosystem: Environmental > Terrestrial > Soil > Wetlands > Peat | place: Sweden: Abisko... | reverse complement strand
CGTTGGGCCCACTGGTTTGACCCCATCCACTCGTGTTGATAAACTGGTTATGCGGGGTGGAGCAGCCCGGTAGCTCGTTGGGCTCATAACCCAAAGGTCGCTGGTTCAAATCCAGCCCCCGCAACCATCCGAATTTGCCCTTCGTCCGAGTCTTGAGCCGCTGGCTCCTCCCGAGGGGCGTTTTCATCTCTACCCAACAGATTCCACGAACCTCCCGCCTCGTAGTACCACCCTCGTTCGCTGTCCTTGACTGGGTGCATGGCGATGGCGCTCAGGTGCCGGTGGAGTTCCTGCTTCGCCACGGGCGGATTAGAACTGAGGAGGTTCGAAAGGCCAGCGATTTCCTGTTCAACGTGATTCCGAATTTCATTGATTCTGGCCTCCACCGACTCCGCGCTGGATGACAATAATCGGTTGGTGATGGCGTCAATCCGCGCAACGACAAACTCGTTTTGCGCAGCAGTCAAATCCACGCTGCCCTCTTCGAGCGACATCGAATGTCTGCCGGCGAGGTTCCTGTATACTACCCGCCAAACGGTCGAGAATTTACGAGGTCATCACAACGTGAAGCGAATGTCCTGGGCGGTTTATGGCGGTCTGATTTTTTTGAGCATCATGGCGTCGGCCCTGGGCGCTGGGGCGCAAGCTAATCCCAATTTCTATTCAGGCCTCCAATGGCGTAACGTCGGGCCCTTCCATGGGGGACGCATTGCCGCGGTGACCGGTGTCATCGGCGACGCGGGCACGTTCTACATGGGCACACCGCTGGGCGGCATCTGGAAAACAACCAGCGCAGGCGTGACGTGGTTCCCGGTCTTCGATCAGGAGACGAGCGTGGACAGTATCGGCGCCATCCAGGTGGCGCCCTCGAATCCCGACATTGTTTATGCCGGAGCCGGCGACCCCATTCAGGGCAGCCTTGGAAACGGCATGTGGAAGTCGGCCGACGCCGGCAAAAGCTGGCAGCACATCGGCCTGGAGGACACGGTGAAAATCGACAGCATCCTTGTCGATCCCGCCGATCCCAACCTGGTGGTCGTCTCCGCCCTTGGCGACAACACCCGTCACGGCGGCGGCGTCTACCGATCGACGGATGGCGGCCAAAGCTGGACCAGCGTCTTGAAGCCCGCGGACTACGACGGCACGCGCGACCTCCAATACGCCTACGACGATCCAAGTGTGATGCTGGCTGCCACGCAGGGCACCGGCGGCGCCGGCTTCGGCGGTCCTCCCGCCGGCAGTCAGGCCAAGATCAAGCCGGCGCTGGTTTTCAAATCGACAGACGAAGGCAAAACCTGGACCCAGATCAAGATACCGCCCTATCAGGGCCGCATTGCGGTTGCTGTGGCCATGCACACCGATGGGCAGCGGATGTACATTGTCGGCAACAACATCGAAAACGGCTCGGGCCTTTATCGTTCAGACGACGGCGGCGCGGCCTGGAAGCATATGGCGGGCAAAGATCTCCGCATCGGCAACGGCCAGGGCGCTTATAGCAGCGGCGTCTTTGTGGACTCGCAGAACCCGGACATCCTTTATACGGTAAGCACCGCGATGTACCGCTCCAGCGATGGCGGCGTGACCTTTGAACCCTTCAAGGGCGCTCCCGGCGGCGAAGATTATCACAAGCTGTGGATCGATCCCGCTAACGGAAAACGCATGCTGGTCGGCTCCGATCAGGGCGCCAGCGTCACACTCGACAATGGAAAGACCTGGAGCCTTTGGTACACCGAACCCATCTCGCAGGTCTACCACGTGGCTACCGACAGCCAGTATCCTTACCACATCATCGCGGCACAGCAAGACACAGGTGCGGTCATGATCAGCAGCCGCGGCAACTGGGGCCAGGTTAACTTCACTGACTGGAGCCCGGTGCCATCCTCTGAATTCGGCGTCGACACGCCCGATCCCAGGAACCCGAACATCATCTACGGAGTCGGCTATGGCCCCGGCGGCGGCGGCAGCGGCATGGTCAAAATCGATATGTCCACCGGGCAGTGGCAAAACGTCGCGCCCAACTTCGGTTCCGACGCCACCAAGTACACCGCCGGCCGGGATTTTCAGAAGAAGTTCGATATCGCCTTCGACCCTGGCGCCCTTTACGTGGCCTACCAGTGCCTGCTGGTATCGAGCGACGGCGCTCATTCCTTTACGGCCGCCAGCCCCGACCTGACCACGGCGAAGGGGGCGCCGCAAACGGCCTGCGGCACGCCGCGTCCGCCGGTTGTACCCGCGGCCCCGACCCCTCCAGCCGGCACCGCTGCGGCGGCTGCTGCGGCTCCAACGACGACCCCTGCTCCCGCGGCGTCGGCCGGCCCACCTCCGCCCGACCCCTCCATCAACGACTTCTCCATCTCCAAGGTCAAACGGGGAGTGATATGGACCGTGAGCACCAACGGCCAGATCTACAACACCATGGACCGTTCCAAAACCTGGAATAACGTCAGCAACATCGCGGACGCACCTGCCCACACCAGCTTCAATACGATCGAGGCAGGCGACGACGTCAATACCGCTTACGTTACCGGCCGCATCGGAGGCCAACGCGGCGTGATCATCCCGCCCGACCAGGACACGGATGTGCCGCTCGTCTGGCGCACCACCGACGGTGGCAAAACCTGGTCCAGCATTGTCAATGGCCTCGCTCATGATGAGCGCACCGGGAGCTGGGTGAACAGTCTGCGCGTCGATCCCGCACAGCCGGGCCTGCTGTTCGCCGGAACCGAGACCACCGTCTACGTCAGCTTCGATAACGGGGATCACTGGCAGTCGCTGCGGCAGAACCTGCCCAGCACGTCCATCCGCGACATCGATGTCCACGTCGATCATCACCAGAACGACCTGGTCATTGGCACCTACGGCCGTGGCTTCTGGGTTCTCGACGACATCACGCCGCTGCGCCAGATCGCCGCCAGCGCCCAGGCAATCAGCGCCTCCGCGGTCTATCTCTTTGAGCCCGAGGAAGCCATTCGCGCTCGCATCAACAGCAACTGGGACCAGCCCTTCTCCATCGAAGTGCCCCATGTGCCCAACGTGCAGTACGGCGTCATCGTTGATTATTACCTGAGCCACGAACCCCGTTCGCCCATCCAGCTTCAGGTCTTTGACGAGCAAGGCAAGCTGGTTCGCACCATGTCCAGCACATTGCCGGCGCCCATTACCGGCGAGCTGTTTCCCCGCTATTGGCTGGCCCCTCCCGAGACGCGCGCCCTCAGTACGCATGCCGGTTTGAACCGCGTTAACTGGAACCTGCAATATGACGATCCACCCGCTCTGCGGCACGATCTTGAAGACGAAATGAACATGGTGCCGGGCGCTGCCACTCCCGGCCCGCATGGCCCGCAGGTCATTCCGGGCGTCTATACGCTCAAGCTCACCGTGGACGGCCAGGTCTACACCCGCAACGTCACCGTCGTGAACGATCCGCGCGTCGGCCAGAGCCCCGAGTTGATGGCCGCGCTCCGCTCCCAGAGCAAGCTCTCCCTGCTCTCCGTTCAAGGCATGGAGCAGAGTTTTAAGGGGCATGAGGAAGTGAGCGCAGTCAAAGACCAGCTCGCGGCCCTCACAAAAGGCAACCTTCCCGCTGATGCAGCCGCGCAGGCCAAAACACTCGATGCCAACCTCACCAAGATTGGCGGCGTCATCCCGGCAGGCGGCGGCTTCGGCGGCGGCCCCCCTCGCCCCACCGATCCTAAAGCGCTCCGGTCCTTCATGGACCTAAACAACGCCTACAACACCATGGTCAGCATGATGCAGGTCGGTCTTGATATGGCGCCCACCCCAACCCAGATCGCCACATGGGAGAGCGACTGCAACAACTTGAACGGCACCACCGCCGCATGGAAGGACATGCAGCAACAGATCGCCGACTTCAATGCGCTGCTGGGCAAAAATCGGTTGCAAACCCTTACGCTCACGCCCACCACTCTCACCGAGGCGTCCTGCACCTTCGCACCCGAAGCCGGCAAGAAAGGAAAGAGATAGGCTCCCGCGCCAACCACGCACGGTTCGAAGTAGATCACGCATTCAGGAGTTTCAGCAGCCGTCGACGGCATATCGCCATGGCCAACCGGCCAGATTGGTCCGCGGGCTTATAGCGGTTTCAGGATTGCCGTACCCAAAGGGAATACACTCAAGTCGACGCGACCCCAAGGAGCGGCGACCTCGCAGTAGTGCAGATAGGGTATACCTATCCTGAAACCGCTCTAAGTGCTCCTATTGCACTTCACTGGGAAACACGATCTTGCCGTCGATCTCCCGTTCCCAGCGTGCCACCACCAGGGTGGCGACGCCATTGCCTACCATGTTCACCATGCCGCGGAACATGCTCATGAAGCGATCGATGCCCAGGATGAGCGCCATGCCGGCCACCGGAATCGTAGGCACCACTGAAAGCGTTCCAACCAGGGCAATGAAGGCCGCTCCCTGCACCCCGCTGGCGCCCTTTGAGGTGAGAATTGCCACACCAAATATGGTGAGCTGCTGCGCCAGCGTCAGGTGCGTTCCCGTAGCCTGGGCCACGAACAGCGCGGCCAGCGTCATGTAGAGGCTTGTGCCGTCGGTGTTGAACGTGTACCCGGTGGGAACCACAAGCCCCACAAGCGCCTTGGAGCAGCCCAGCGCCTCCAGCTTGGCCATCAGCGTGGGTAGCGCCGGTTCAGAGGAACTGACGGCCAGCACAAGCAGAATCTCTTCCTTGATGTAGAAAAGAAATTTGACGATGTTGAAACCCGCGAAGTAAGCAATCGATCCCAGTACCACCACAATAAAGACGATCGATGTGGCGTAGAAGGTGGCGATCAGGCCGAGCAGCGGACCAAGCGAGGCAATCCCATACTTGCCCACGGTGAATGCCATGGCGCCGAACGCGCCAATCGGAGCCAGGCGCATGACGATGTTCACCACGCCGAAGATGGCCTGCATCAACAAGTCGATCAGCGCCAGCAGCGGCCTGGAGCGCTCGCCAATGAACGACAACGCAAACCCGAACAGAACCGCCGCAAGCAGAACCTGCAGGATGTCGCCCTTCGCAAACGCATCCACAACCGTGGTGGGAATGATGTGGAGCAGGAAGTCCGGCACGCTTTGCGCCTTGGCCTGGCCCGCGTAGGATTCCACTGACTTCGCGTCCAGGCTTGCCGGATTCACGTGAAAGCTGCTACCCGGCCGCACAACATTGCCCACCACCAGGCCGATAAGCAGAGCCAGCGTGGAGACGACTTCAAAATAGAGCAGAGCCTTGCCTCCGACGCGGCCCACCCTTCGCAGATCGTGCATTCCGGCAATCCCGCTTACCACCGTGCAGAAAATGATGGGTGTAACCACCATCCCAATCAGCCGTATGAATCCGTCGCCAAATGGCTTCATGGCAATGGCGCGGTCGGGAGCAAAGTGGCCCAGCAGAACGGCCGCCGTGATGGCGACACAAACCTGGAACCAGAATGTCGTATAGAAACGCCCCTGCCTCTTCGGCGACGAAGAACCAGGGGCGACTACAGTCTGAGGAATTGGTGCGTTCATTTCAGGCAAGCAGTTTCTCTGGCTCTTCGATAGCTGCGGCCAGATCGTTGAGGAACGCCGCGGCTTTTGCGCCGTCGGCAATGCGGTGATCGGCTGAAACCGTCAACCGCAATGTTGGTTTCACGCCGACGCCGCCCTGGATCGCCACGACGCGGTCCTTGATGGCTCCCACGGCAAGAATGGCCGCCTGCGGCGGAGTGATGATGGCGCTGAACGAGTCGACGTGGAACATGCCCAGATTGCTGATGGTGAAGCTTCCTCCCGTCAGGTCTGTCATGCGCAACCGGCCTGCTCGAGCGCGCTCGGTGAGTTCGCGGCGCTGCTTCGCAATCTCGGCCAGTGGCGCCACGTGTGCGTTGGACACAACCGCCGCAACCACCCCATCCTCCACGGCCATGGCGATGGAGATGTTCACCAGTGAATTCATCTGAATGCCGTTGTCGATCCAACTGGCGTTGAGTCGCGGATGCTTGACCAGCGTGCGCGCAACCAGAGCAATCAGCAGGTCGGTATGTGTGAGCTTCACGCCGTGGGCCTGTTGGATGGCCGGCCCCAGAGCAGTGCGGGCGCGGTTCAATCCGCTGGCGTCCACTTCCCGCTCCACAAAGAAGTGGGGAACGGTTGTCCAGCTTTGCGTGGTGCGTTCGGCCATGAGGCGGCCAATGGAGCTGAGCGGTTCACGTTCTGTCGGTGCAGGCGCCGCGGGAGCCTCAGCCGGAGCGGCAGGTTGCGCCCGTGCTTCCAACGCGTCGCGAATGTCCGACGCCAGAATCTCGCCGCCGGGGCCTGTTCCCCTGACTTTGCCGATGTCGATGCCGGCTTCTTTGGCCAACCGCCGCGCCTTGGGAGAAATCTGCGATGCATTGGCTGCAATCTGCTCTGCGACGGCTTCCGGCGCGAGCGCTTGTTCAATGGCCGGAGTGGCCTTGGGCGCCTCTGCCGTGGCTTCTGGCTTCCCTTCAGCCGGAATGCTTTCACCGGGAATCAGAATCCATGCGATCACATGACCGACGGGAAATTCCTCTCCTGGCTGAGCCACAACTCCGGCCAAAATGCCATCCGCCTCGGCCTCCACTTCCATCACTGCTTTGTCGGTCTCAATCTCCAGCAGCAGCTCTCCTTTTTTGACGCTGTCGCCTTCATTCTTCAGCCAGGAAACCAGTTTGCCGGTCTCCTGGGCCACTTCAAGCGCGGGCATGATGACAGGAATAGCCATAGGCGTGTGAGCGGAAACGGCGCAAGCCCTTCCCGGCTAACCTCCCACCCTTTCCGACCGCGCGCCGGCCGCGAGCAGGCCAATCACGTCCTGGCTGGGCGGGTTTTCCAGTTCCCGCGTGGTGGGCAGAGCACCGCCGGTGGTGTAGTAATGCGCCCCTGCCACCAGCAACTTCTCCGCCGGGAAGCGCGTAATCACTTCGTGGCCTGTTTCGGTGACCACAATCTCTTCCTCAATGCGCGCCGCGCTCCAGCCGTCCGTCGATGGCCAGAAGGTCTCCAATGCGAACACCATGCCGGGCTTGATCTCCTGGGGATGGTCCAGTGAGACGAGCCGGCTGATGACCGGCTTCTCCCAGATCGCCAGGCCGATGCCGTGCCCATATTGCAGCGCGAACGCCGCTTCTTCATTGGGGAAGCCGAAGTCGGTTGCCTTGGGCCACACCTGGGCCACTTCGGCGGTTGTGCGTCCAGGACGAATCAGCTCGATCGACGCGTCAAGGTAATCGCGGCAGCGCTTGTATGCATCCACCATCGCGCGCGAGGCCGACCCGATCGAGAACGTGCGGTAGTAGCAGGTGCGATAGCCCATGTAGGAGTGGAGAATGTCGTAGTAGACAGGATCGCCCGGCCGCAACATGCGATCGGAGAAGACATGCGGGTGCGGATTGCAGCGTTCGCCCGAGATGGCGTTCACCGCTTCCACGTACTCCGAGCCCAGGTCGTAGAGAATCTTGCTCACCAGTCCCACGGCCTCGTTCTCGCGCATCCCCGGCTTCATCGCCACGTAGAGCTCGTGGTAAGCCGCGTCCACCATGGCCGCCGACGTGTTCAGCAGCGCGATCTCGTCGCGCGTCTTGATCACCCGCGCCTCCGACATCAGTTGCTGCCCGTCCACCACCGTGATGCCCTCGCGCTGCAGCGCAAACAGCACCGGCAACTCGATGATGTCGATGCCCACCGGCTCCTTGTGCAGGCCGCGTAACTCCAGCTCAATCCTGATCTTTTTGGCCACGTCTTCGGCGCGCCCGTGCTCCGGTGACATGGTTCCGCGCAGCATCGAGATGCCGGGCCGCGACCGCTCGCCGAGCCAGGGGCAATGCAGTTGATGATGACGCGCCGCCGACCCAAAGTCCCACAGAATCGGCTCGTCGTTTTGCGGCAGCAAGACAAATCGATTGGCCTTGTCCTGGGCCCAGGTGCCAATGTGCGTCGCCGTCAGGTAGCGCACATTATTCATGTCGAAGCAGAGCAGCGCCCCCATCTCCGACTTCCCCAGAAGGTCTTTCGCGCGTTGCAGTCTCTCGGTGCGGAGGCGCTCAAAGTCAACGCGCTGCTCCCAGTCAACCGCCATCGTTCCGCTCGTCGGCAGTGCCACGGTATCTCTCCTATCGGGTTAAGCTTCAGGACTTTCCACAAAGTTTCCGTGCGGCTTCAAAAACGTCCTTTGAAGTCGCCACCGTCAGGTCCTCAAGCGGCGGGGAAAATGGAATGGGGACGTGCATTGCGCCCATGCGCAGCACCGGGCCATCGAGGCTATAGAATGCGCGCTCTGCAATCACCGCTGCAAGCTCCGCGGTTACTCCGTAGCGTCCATAGCCTTCATCCAGCACAATCGCGCGCGAGGTCTTTTTCACTGACTCAACCAGTGTCTTCTCATCGAGTGGCCACAACGTGCGCGGATCCACTACTTCCGCGCTGATTCCAATGTCCACCAGCATGCCGGCCGCTTCCAGCGCCACCTGCACCATACTGCTCGTCGCCACCAGCGTAATATCTTCTCCCACCCGCTTGATATCCGCCAGGCCGAAGGGAATCGTGTATTCGCCGGAGGGCACGGGCCCCTTCAACTTGTGGTGCATCATCTTGTCTTCAAAAAAGATGACTGGATTATCGTCGCGGATTGCGGACTTCAAGAGTCCCTTGGCATCGGCAGGCGTGGATGGAATCACCACCTTGAGGCCCGGGATGTGGCTGAACCAGGCCTGCAACGACTGCGAGTGTTGCGCGGCGGAGCGGCGCGTGGCGCCCAGCGTCGTCCGCAGCACCATGGGAACTTTCCATTTGCCGCCTGACATGTAATGGACCTTGGCCGCCTGGTTCACCATCTGGTCCATGGTGAGCGTGAGGAAGTCGCCAAACATGATGTCCACCACCGGACGCAAGCCGGTCATCGCGGCGCCCACCGCAATCCCGGTAAAACCGGCTTCGGAGATCGGCGTATCGATCACCCGCCCGGTTCCAAACTCCTCCACCAGCCCGGAGAGCACCTTGAACGGGGTGCCCGCTTCAGCCACATCTTCGCCCAGTATGCACACCCGCTCGTCGCGGCGCATCTCTTCGGCCAGTGCTTCCCGCACGGCCTGGGCAAATGTGAGTTCCCGCATGGGAGCATCAGGCATACACGTGCATCTCCACTTCTTCCGGACCCGGATAGGGTGCTGCTACAGCAAACTCCACTGCCGCTTTCATCTCGCTCAGAGCTTCTGCGTGAATCGCATCGAGCCCGGCTTTTTCCGCAAGCCCTTCTTCCATCAGCTTTGCGCCGTGCAACTGGATCGGATCACGCTCGGTCTTCCACTCCAGCTCCTCCTGCTTGGGCCGGTAGTATTCGCGATTGATGTCGCCCACGTGGTGACCCGTGTAGCGATACGTATTGCAGAGCAGAAAGGCCGGGCCCTCTCCGCGGCGCGCGCGATCGATGAGCCGCTTCGCCTCTGCGTAGACCGTCTGCACGCTCTGTCCATCCACGGTTTCGGCGCGAACGCCGAAAGCGGTGGCCCGGGCGCGGATGTCGCCCGCCGTTGCCTCACTGAAGTGCGTGTACTCGTTGTAGAGGTTGTTCTCGCAGACGTAGATCACCGGGAGCTTCCACAGTTGCGCAATATTCAGTTCTTCGTAGAGCAGTCCCTGCCCCAGCGCGCCTTCTCCAAAAAAGCAAACCGCAACGCGCCCGTTCTTGAGCTGCTTTGCAGCGAAGGCGGCGCCGGTCGCAATGCCGAAGCTTCCTCCCACAATCGCATTTGCTCCCAGGTTGCCCGTGGCAGGGTCGGCAATGTGCATCGAGCCGCCCTTGCCGCGGCAATAGCCGGCTTCCTTGCCCAGCAATTCTGCGAACATCAGGTCGGGCGTGGCTCCCTTGGCCAGGCAGTGGCCGTGGCCGCGATGCGTGCTGGTAATGTAGTCCTCGCGATTCAGCGCTTCGCACACTCCCACCGCAATCGCCTCTTCGCCGCTGTACAGATGCGCCAGGCCGGGCATGATGCCCCGCTTATAAAGCTCATTCACCTGGTCCTCAAACAGCCTGATCCGCACCATCTGGCGATAGGAGTTCATCCAGCGATCCGCCGGTAGCGTGTTCTGTTCCGCGGCCTCACCGCTGGCGATCGTCATTTCCCCACTCCCGTTTCAATTCCCGACATCCGCGCCAGCACATCGAAGATCACTGCGTAATCCAGCTTTTCCCAGCCCATCCCGCGCGCCGCCGTCAGGAATTCATTGGCCACCGCCGTGGTCGGGACCGGCACGTTCAGCTTGCGGCCCAGTTCCATCGCCAGCAGCATGTCCTTTTGCATCATGTTCACGTCGAACCAGGCTTCTTCCGGCTGCTCCAGCACAAATGGTCCGCGGTACTTGATGCAAGGCGAGGCCACGGCGCTGTGCACCAGCACGTCCACCGCCACCTCGCGCGGAATGCCGCTTTTTTCAGCCAGCAGCACGCCCTCTGCGAAGGCCAGCATCTGAACCGCAAGGCTGAGATTGACCGCGATCTTCATGGAAAGCGCCACCCCGTTGCCGCCCACATGCGTTACCTTGGGTCCAATATCCTCGAGCAGAGGCTTGAGCCGATCGAAAGTGTCCTTCCGGCCGCCCACCATCACTGACAACTGCCCCTGCTGCAGGGTGATGACAGACCCCGACACCGGCGTGTCCACCATGTCGGCGCCCGTAGCCCGCACCTTCTCTGCAATCTCACGGCTCAGGTCCGGATAGACGGTGCTGATGTCGGCAAAGATCTTGCCCGCGCTCAGGCCGGCGATGAGCCCATTGGGCCCCTCGGTAATGCCCTTCAGCGCTGCACCGTTGGTCACCATGGCAAAGACCACGTCCACGGTTTCGGCCACCTCGCGCGGGGTCGCGGCCAGCTTCATGCCCTTCTTCACCAGCCACTCGGCCTTCGACGCCGTGCGGTTGTAGCCAGTCACGCTGTGCCCTTTGCTCAGCAGCCTGTCTACCATCTGGCCTCCCATCACGCCGAGACCAATAAAGCCGAGATTCGCCATTTTCTTCCCCTTCGCGTTCCACTTCGCCGCCATCGCTGGTGGATGCCATCGACCACTATTGATCCGGCCCATGAATACTGAGGCTCCGTGCCCCATTCTTGCGGCTTTTTCCTGCCGCAAGGGTGGGAAATATAGCACTCATTGTGGGCCCAATCAATAGTCCTTGATTCCACCACCTGCCGACGCCAGCGAATCACAACGGATCTGCTCAAGATGCGCCTGCATTGCTGCCCTCGCCGCGGACGGATCGCGCCGTTCAATCGCTTCCAGAATCCGCTTGTGATGCATCTGGCCCCGGCTTGGGCCACCATCCACGCCAAAAATCCCCAGCCGCTGATTCCGCAACACACCCACAATCGAATCCAGAAGAGACAGGATCAGCGGATTACCCGCAGCTTCCGCCAAGGCAAGATGGAAGTCAAGGTCCGCCTCAATGTATGCCTCAGGCTGCTTCATGCTGCGGTCCATCACCGCAACCGCCTCCCGCATCATGGTCAACTGCTGTTCCTCAATCCGCGATACCGCCAATGCCGTTACTTCCGGTTCCACAATCTGCCGCAACTCCACCAGATAAGCGGGGTACTCAAGATCGCTGCCCTCGAAAAACACATCGAGCGGGTTGCGAGCGGAATGCGTCCTGGGCGACGTAACAAATGTGCCGCGACCGGAGAACGACTCGACCAGCCCCTTCTCGGTCAAGATCTTCACCGCCTCCCGCACTGCGGTTCGGCTCACGCCGAATTGCTGCGCCAGTTCCCGTTCCGTCGGCAGTTGGTCCCCCACCTTGAGGCGTCCCTCATGAATCGATTCCTCAATCTGCTGGACAATCTGCTCATACAGCCGTGCTGCGCGTACCGCCTTGTACATTTGCATAGCCATTCCCCTCGATGTGCCGGCCGCAGGGCCGGCATGGGTCGGAACACTCGACAGGATGCCACACTGCGAGTTTTTGCCCGGGTTCGCACTGTTGCGAGGGGTTGAGTTTGTTGTCATACCAGTGATCGATCTCTCAATTCAGTCTTGCCAAGTCCAAATGTTCAGCTATCGTACCAATGAACCAAGAAACCTGCAAGAGGAAATCTTCCTCGCTCTTCCTGGTCACCAAACTCGCCTCCTCAACAGCCATAAGTTGTCAATTGGTTGATAATAGGCTTCCCAAAGGGGATCAATCTCCGCCCAGCCGCCTGGTCTGACATATATACCTTATTCCGTCCAGTGCTTGCAAAAAGATTTTTTCTATACCGGCTTATGAATTCCCTTGACTGTCATTTCGCGAAGGTGGTAATGCTGTCAGACCAAGTGAGTAATGCAACTCAAAGTGGGGGTCAAATCTGCTGTGATAACAAATACGATGTGCTGTGACGCCAGTCGCAGACCGGTTTCAACAGGCAAACATTCCAGTTGGGTGGTCGCCCTTTTCCTTTGCGCCGCGAGTTTCCTGGGTGGCCAGACCAACACCGGTCGAATCCTGGGAACCGTGACCGATCCCCTGGGCGCCTCGGTCGCCGGAGCTTCCGTCAAAATCACTGACCTGGCCCGCGGCACCGATCGCAACCTGGTTACCAGCGACGCGGGAGAGTATGTGGCTCCCAACCTGGTTCCGGGAGTTTACCGCGTCCGGATTGTCGCCAGAGGCTTCAAAACCGAAGAACGCAGCGACGTTCAGGTTTCGGTTGCGCAGGATTCCCTGATCGACTTCAAGCTGCAGACCGGCGCAGCCACCGAAACTGTGGTGGTAACCACTGAGGAGCCCCTGATCGATACAACTTCGTCCGCGCTGGGCGGCACATTGAGCAATGAAGAGATCAGCGAGCTCCCGCTCAATGGGCGCAATTACGAAAACCTGCTGCAACTGCGCCCCGGCATCGTCCGCTATCCCGGCGGCGGATTCTCCACCACCAGCACCAACGGACTCCGCGCCGAAGACAACGCCTACATCGTGGACGGCCTGTTCAACAGCGAGCCGTTTTCCGGACAGAGCATCATCAACGGAGCCGGAATCGCCGGCGATTCTGCCACGATTCTTCCCGTCGACGCGATTCAGGAGTTCAACCTGATCGAGAATCCGCCCGCCGAATATGGCTGGAAGCCCGGCGCCATGGTCAACGTGGCCCTCAAGTCCGGCACCAACATGTTGCATGGCACTGCCTATGCCTTCGGCCGCGACACGCCGATGGATGCCCGCAATTATTTCAACACGGTGGCTTCCGGAATCAAGAATCCGCGTAATCTCGAGCAATTTGGCGGCACCGCGGGCGGCCCCATACACAAGGACAGGATCTTCTTCTTCGGCGGCTATGAGGGTCAGCGCTACTCCGTCGACAGCATCAGCCAGCTCACCACCCCGGCCACAGTCACCTTGGGCGGCGATCCCGTCAACAGCGTTCCAGACGCCATCGCCGGCGTGATGGCTGCCGGCATCACCCCCAGCGTGCCCAGCCTCAAGATCGGCGGCTGCGCCGTTGGGCCGCCCATCACTTGCGACGGCAGCGGCTTCCCCACCAACAACGGCGCCGGCACTCTTGGACCCACAACCATCAACTTCGGCTTGCCCAACACGGTTTCAAGTGACAACGCCATCGGCAAGGTGGACTACACCATCAATCAGCGCCACTCGCTCAACGGCATGTACTTCTTCGGCAACAACAACGGCACCGTCTCCGACGCCAACGAATTGCAGGCCAAGTGGCTCACGCTTATCCACACGCGTGCCCAGGTAGTTGGCGGTTCGTGGGTCTGGATTCCTACAACAAAACTCGTGAACGAATTCCGGTTTGGCTTGAACAGGCTCTACCAGCCGACCTTCGTCGCCGACCGTGCCACGCCAGCCTCGGACTATGGGCTCAACACGGGCGTCACCAACCCCCTCTATGGCGGATTGCCGCGCATTAACATCGGCGGATTCTACGTTGCAACCCAGGAACTGGGCGGCTTCAACTGGCCCAAGATCCAGGGCCCTGACACCCGCATTCAGTTCATCGATCACGTCTCCTACACCGTCGGTAAACACGCCCTCAAGTTCGGCGGCGAGCTGCACCGCGACAGCTTTTCCGGCGGCGCCTATGCCGGAGGGCGCGGAAGAATTCAGTTCAAGACTTCGACCGAGGCCTTCCCCGGCGCTTCGTCGCTGGAAAACTTTTTTGCCGGTGTACCTGACTCAGGCGCCCTGTTGGAGGGCGATCCGACCCGCAATATTCACAACTGGGGTGTTGCCGGATTTGGCCAGGACGACTGGCGTGTCACCAAGACTCTCACCCTGAACCTCGGCCTCCGCTATGAGATGAACAGCGTGATCAAGGACGCACATAACCTGCTGGGTAACTTCAGCCCCACGGCCGGCCTGGAACAGGTAGGCAAGGATATCGGCGCTCCCTACAACGGGGACCACACCGAATTCGCCCCGCGGCTCGGATTTGCGTGGGATATTTTCGGCAACAATCGCACCGTGCTCCGCGGCGGCGCCAGCCTGATTTACGAAACCCTCAACTGGGAATCGTTCCTCGCCCTCAACAATTCGCTCGGCCTGAGCACCATTCCCACCGGCGCCATGGGAGTAGGGCCCGGCGGAACACAAGGCGCCGGCTCCATCGCCGTCGGCACCGTGAACTACTCCGGCCCCAGCCTCAACTGGAACGCCGGCTACAACGCGGGCGCGAGCACCGTCTTCCCCACCGGGACCATCGACTGCGGCGCTAACCCTTGCAGCATTCTTGGCGTGGTGCAGAACCTGCGCACTCCCGAAGTCTTCAGTTGGAACGTCAACGTGCAGCACGCTTTCACCACCCAGCTCACCCTTGAGACCGTCTACGTCGGCTCTCACGGAAGCAAGCTGGTTGGCATCCACGACATCAACCAGAACGTGCCGTCCCTGGACACCATGCAGAACGAACAGTCCGGCCGGCCGTTCAATGCCAACTTCCCCTTCCTCAGCTTCATCTACCAGATGGGCAACATCTACAAGTCCAACTACGACGGCCTGCAGGTCACCTTCTCGGCACGCGATTACCACCATCTCAGCTTCGTTGCCGGATACACGTATGCTCATTCTCTTGACGATGTGGGCGCCAACTGGGACTTCGGTTATGGCAGCGGCATTCCCCAGGACAGCACCCATCCCGAACGCGAGTACGCCAGCAGCGACTATGACATGCACCATCGCTTCACGTTTTCGCCCACGTACAACATCCCCGGAAAACACGGCTTCGGAGAAATGCTCGAAGGCTGGGAGGTCGCCTCGATTGTCAGCCTCTACGGCGCCCAGCCCTGGGGACCGATGGACGCGGGCAATGACCTGAGCCACACCGGCGAAGCAACCGACCGCTGGGATTTCTTCGGCAAGCCAACCGACTTCAACTCAAAAGGACCCATCGGGACGAACTATCTGCCCGGCGATGGAAACTTCGACACCGGCGCAAGCGCGGCGGAAAACGATCCGATCTGCTCGGTGCACGCACGCGACCTGACCTCGCTTAACTTTGCCGGCTGCTACAAGGCGAACAACTCGGTGATGACGCCGCCGGCCCCAGGAACCTTCGGACTCATGGGAAGAAACACCTTCCGCGATTCCGGCTTCAAGAACTGGGACTTCTCCCTGCACAAGACCTGGAAATGGCGCGAACGTTACAGCGCCCAGTTCCGCGCTGAAATGTTCAACTTCCTCAACCATCCCAACTTCGCCAATCCTTACGGTGGCCAGAATGGCTGGGGACACAACGACCCCTCCGTGCCGGGCCAGTTCGGATGCGGTTGCGCCACACCCGACGTAGCCGCTTCCAATCCAGTCATCGGCTCAGGCGGAAGCCGCGCCGTGCAACTGGGGTTGAAGCTCGCCTTCTAGAGCCTGGTGTCACGTTTTCGCCCCGTCTCTTCCCACTCGATGGGTAGAGATGGGGCGCTGCTCAGCCGACAAAGACAATCCACGTCCTCCCCAGGTGAAGTCCCCGCAAGCAGGACCGTTGAGTACGTGCATCCCCTATCCCTCAACCTGCCCTCATAGGAGAAAACAGGAATGATGAAACAGATTGCAGTGTGTGTGTTGGCGGTGGTTGCTGCCGCGGTACCGGCGCCCTGCCGCGCTCAGCAACACCAGGAAAGAACCATCGATGAGATCAAGGTCGAAGCTGTTCACCGCGCCGAGGTCGGCGGCTATCCACTCATCGGCCTTGACCCCGATGACGTTCGCGAAGCTTTCAAATCCATCCAAACCAAAGATAGAGACGAGTGGGCGAACGCCTTCATCGGCGTTGCAGACCGCTACATGGCCGAGGGCAAATCGCTGCAGATGACCGATCCCAAAAAGGCGGACGCCGACTTCGTTCGCGCCTGGCGGCTTTACTCCTTTGGCCGCTGGCCCACGCCCGCTTCGCCCAGAAAGCAAGTCGCCTATGAGAAGGCTATCGACGCCTATCTCACCCATGCGCGCTTCATGGATCCACCGCTTGAAGTCGTCCACATCCCCTTCGAAGGCAAGCAAATCATCGGCTACCTGCGCCTGCCCAAAGGAGCCACAGGTCCGGTGCCCCTGGTGCTCGCCGTAAACGGCCTCGACAGCCGCAAGGAAGACCTGACGGAAAGTTTCTCCGCCATCCTTCCCTTCGGCATCGGCTACTTCGCCGTCGATGGCCCTGGCACCGGTCAATCGCCCATCAAGGCCAGCCCCACATCGGAACGCATGCTCCTCGCGGTCCTCGACTACCTTGCCACCCGCCCTGAAGTCGACAAGACCCGCATTGCCATGCACGGCGTAAGCTGGGGAGCCTATTGGGGAACAAAGATGGCCATCGTCGCGAAGGATCGTCTGCGCGGCGTAAGCGTGCAATCGCCCCCCACCGACCTCTTCTTTCAAAAGGAGTTCGTCCTTAATTCCCTGCAAGGCAACCGCGAATATCTGTTCGATCAGATTCCCGCCATGATGGCCATCTTCGACAACGTCACCACCCTCGACCAGGTGGTCGACATCTTCCAGAAAATGTCGCTCGTGAATCAGCATCTGCTCGGCAAGCCCACCGCTCCCATGCTCATTCTGGCCGGCACCAAAGACACTCAGGTGCCCATCGCCGACATTTACAAGCTCCTCGACAGCGGCGATGTCCCCAAGGAGGCCTGGATCAATCCGCAGGGCGGTCATCTGGGCCGTCAGGTGGGTGTATGGCCCGACCCACGCATCTTCAAACAGGTCATCATTCCGTGGCTGGTAAAAGACCTGACCGCTGACTTGCCTCAGGCCAAGCCCTGAGCAACCTTGCCTGCAATGCGCGTTCTACTCGTCGAAGATGAAGTCCGCCTGCACCTGGCTATAGCGTTTCCCGAAAGGATGTAGACCGAAGTCAATGCACTCAAGCCGGCGCGACCCCAGGGAGCGACGGTCTTGCATGCGCTGAGGTGGAACACACTATTTCGGGAAGCGCCGTAAAGAGGTTCCTCGCTCGTTCATCTCCCGAGCCGCTTTCATCCGTGTCACTTGATCCTGATCTGGCAAACTGAAAGTGCGGTGAACATCTTTTCAGTTTGCCGAATTCTATGTGGAGCCACCTATGTCGATGCAGCGCAGCGTTTTCTCTCTCGCCCGGCCCTTTGTGGCCGCACTCCTGTTCAGCAGCCTTATCGCCGCCCCGGCGCTGCTTTCAGCACAGAAGCCCTACCACCTGCTCGATCGTTGGAAAATCGGCGGCGATGGCGGCTGGGATTACCTGCTCGCCGACTCTGCGGCCCACCGTTTGTACATTACCCACGGTCCCCGCGTTGAAGTGGTCGACACCACAACCGGAAAGCCGGTCGGCGCCATCACCGGCCTGCACGGAACACACGGCATCGCCCTCGATGACGCCGGCAAATTCGGCTACATCTCAGACGGCGGCGGCAACGCCGTGGTGGTCTTCGATCGCGCCACCCTGGCCATAGTGGCCACCATCCCCACCGGCGGCCAGAATCCTGACGGCATCGTCTTTGAACCCGCCACCCAAACCGTCTGGGCTTTTCAAGGCCGCAGCAACGATGCAGCCGTCATCAGCGCCGCCACGCGCAAGGTGGTCGCCACCATCCCGCTTCCCGGCAAGCCGGAGTTCCCCGCCGTCGACGGCAAGGGAATCGTATTCGACAATATTGAGGACAAAAACGAGATCGTCCGCCTTGACGCGCACACCCTCAAGCTCACCGCCGAGTGGCCCATCACAGGCTGCGACTCACCTTCAGGCCTTGTCTTCGATGTCCCCGGCCACCGCCTCTTCCCGGTCTGCGACGGCAAGAAGATGGGCGTAGTGGACTCGAACACCGGCAAAGTCCTGGCCACTCCCGCCATCGGCGATGGCCCCGACGCCGCCGGCTGGAATGCGCGCCACAACCTTGTCTTTTCTTCCAACGGGGATGGAACCCTCAGCGTCATCGACGCCAACGCCACAGGCTATCCCTCAATTGAGGAACTGCCGACGCAAAAGGGCGCACGCACCATGGCCTATGACGCTGCCGCGGATCGCATCTACCTGGTCGCCGCCGAATATGGCCCGACACCCGCTCCCACCGCGGCCGTTCCCCACCCTCGCCCACGTGGAATCCCCGACACCTTTACCGTGCTCGTGGTTGGCCGGTAACCCGAGCGTCCTCTTCTTGATTGCCTGAACCAGGACGCCGGCGAGTTGCCTTGCGCAGCTTGGTCGCCGCCGTCGAGTCCTCACGCACCTGCGTCAGATGACTGCGCATCGCCTCGCGCGCCATCACCGGATCGCGCCGTTCGATTGCATCCAGGATTCGCTTGTGATGGAACTGGCCGCGTTCGGCGCCACCCTCGACACCGAAGATGCTGCTGCGCTGTTCGCGCAATACCGCAACAATCGAATCCAGCAATGCAAGAATGATCGGATTGGCCACAGCCTCAGCCAGCGCAAGATGAAAATCAAGATCGGCCTCGATATATGCATCCGGATCATCCATGCTCCGGTCCATCACGGCGATCGCTTCACGCATGAGCGCCAGATGCTGCTCGTCGATCCGCGTGGCTGCCAGGGCGCTGAACTCCGGCTCGATGATCTCTCTTACTTCAACCAAATAGCCTGAACTCTCGGGATTACTGGTGTCCACCAGCCGATCCAGCGACTGCCGCATACCTCTCTGCCGGTTGCCGGTAATGAAGGTGCCACGACCGGAGTAAGCCTCCACCAGGCCCTTTTCCGCCAGTGTCTTCACGGCTTCACGGACCGCCGTTCTGCTCACGCCAAACTGCAGCGCAAGCTCGCGTTCGGCGGGTAACTGATCTCCAGGTTTCAGTTGGCCATCACGAACCGATTGCTCGATTTGCTCAACAATCTGCTCGTAAAGCCGCGAAGTACGAATTGCCTTGTACATGCGCATATCCCCCGGTGTGGTGAGTCCGAAGCCCGTACCCTGAAAGACTGTCATCCTGAGCGTACTTGGGCGCGTTTCCTGCACCCAACGGAATCGAAAGCCTGCCCTGAGCAAAGTCGAAGGGCAGCTGCGGTTGCACTTCTGAACTTATGCGGCGAACCATCCACTCGGCACACTCGATATCTTCAAAGGATTAGGCTCTGTCAAAACCGGACTCTATACAGGATGCCACGAGTCGGAGCTGCCGCCTGGACTTTGAGGCCCTTCAGGGCAACCGGAAAAGCTGCGAAGATCGGCAGCGCGCCGGTCAGAATCCCGCAGCCACAAGTCTCATCTGGTGGTTATATCACCACGCTAAATTGTCTGTATCTTCTATTTTTTTTGGCGTCTGTTATCCCTCAATCCAGACGGTCTTAACATTCGTAAACTCCCTTATGCCGAAGGGGCCGAGTTCGCGTCCGAAGCCCGACTGCTTCACGCCGCCAAAGGGAACCCGCGGATCGGATGCCACCATTTTGTTGATGAAGACCATGCCGGACTCAAGTCCATCGATGAATTGATCCCGTTGCTCATCGTCCTCGGTCCACACGCTGGCTCCCAGCCCGAAGCGCGTATCGTTGGCAATGCGAATTGCGTCCGCAGTGTCCTTGACCCGGAAGATTGAGGCGACAGGGCCGAAGAACTCCTCGCTGTAGGCCGGCGAGTGGCGTGGTATATCCGTCAGCACCGTGGGCGGATAAAAGCTGCCGGGGCCAGGCTGCGGCACGCCACCCAGAAGCACCCGCGCACCTGCGTCGATGCTCTCCTGAACCGCCTGTTGCAGGTCTCTCACTGCCTCAAAGGAGGCCAGCGGGCCGAGTTCCGTGCTCTCGTCCAGCGGGTCCCCCACCCTGAGGGAGGCCATGCGCTTCACAAACCCGGCTTCGAACTCATCGGCGATCGACTCTTCAACCAGGAAGCGCTTGGCGGCGATGCACGACTGGCCATTATTCGCGGTGCGAGCCTTCACCGCAGACTCCATGGCTTGTTCGAGATTTGCGCTGCGCATCACAATAAACGGATCGCTCCCGCCAAGTTCAAGAACCACCTTTTTGATACGTTTAGCAGCGGACACGCCGACCTGCACGCCCGCTCCCTCGCTCCCTGTCAGCGTCGCAGCCACAACCCTGGGATCGTTCAGAAGACCGTCCACTCTTGCGGCGCCAACCAGCAACGTCTGGAAAACTCCATCTGCGAAGCCGGCACGCAGAAACACGTCCTCGACTGCCATTGCGCTCTGCGGAACATTTGACGCATGCTTCAGCAGCCCCACATTGCCCGCCATCAGCGCTGGCGCAACAAACCGCACCACTTGCCAGAACGGATAATTCCAGGGCATCACCGCGAGAACCGGCCCGATGGGTTGATAACGGATATAACTGCGGGCGGCGGTGGTCGAAACGGCTTCGTCCGCCAGGAATGCCTCCGCATTTTCGGCATAGTAGCGGCACGCCCACGCGCACTTGACCGCTTCGTCCACGGCGGCACGAATCGGCTTGCCCATCTCCAGGGTCATCAGCCGGCCAATCGACTCCTTCTCCTGCTCCAGGATCTCCGCCGCCCGCAGCATCCGCTCGGCTCGATACGCAAAGCTCGTCTTGCGATGAACCTCAAATGCGGCTGCCGCTCTCCGCAGTTTCTCCTCCACTTCGGCATCCGTTAAGGGTGAGTAGGTTTTCAGCACCTCTCCGGTGGCAGGGTTCACACTCGCAATAGCCATTGCTACCTCGTTTTCAGGGTCGAATCCAACCAAATGCACAGCAGCGTAGAAGCACACGGTACTTGGTCATACATTTATACCGCACCATGTACACCCCCTGTCAATCGCGATCATTCCCTTTAAGCTCCGCCGTCATCGTCGGTCAACTTTCTTTGTGGTACTGTTGTCGGACCGCATGTTGGAGCTCGAATCGGAGTGTTAGAGATGTCCCGGTGTCCCTGAGATCCCGTCCTGTATCGGGTCTGAAAGCACCGGACAGAGCTCCTGGCGCCTGCTTCCGGCAACATTCAATTCTGCTGTGACCTAAGTCATTGTTCGCACTCTTCTCCATCGGTACCCTTCAATCAGAAGGAAAGCAACGAGATGGCCACAGAACAGGCGACGAGAACCCCTATAGATACCTCGCACGACGAGAAGAAGAAGCTGATCCGCCGCTTTGTTCCCGACAGTTCGCAGCGGATCAGGCGCATCGTCCAGTGGTCGTTTGTGGCTCTGAATGGCTGGTTGGGGATCCAGTTTCTTCTCTGGGTTCGCTCCCTCGAGCACGGCGCCACGGGTTTGAGTGTGTCGCGGCCGGCAGGTGCCGAGGGCTGGCTGCCGATCGCCGGGCTGATGAATGCGAAGTACTTCCTGCTCACAGGGCACATCCCTGCCATCCATCCGGCAGCCATGATCCTGTTCATCGCCTTCTTGCTCATGAGCCTCCTGCTCAAGAAGGCCTTCTGCTCATGGCTGTGCCCGGTGGGAACGCTCTCGGAACAGTTGTGGAAGCTGGGCCGAAGAATCTTCAAACGCAATCTCCGCCTGCCCAGGTGGATCGATCTTCCTCTGCGCGGCCTCAAGTATCTGCTGCTCGGCTTCTTCGTCTTCATCATCGGCGCCATGTCCGCGGAAGCGATTCAGGACTTCATGTCTTCGCCATATGGCCTGGTCGCAGATGTGAAGATGCTGAACTTCTTCCGCAATATCGGGCTGACCGCGGCCATCGTCATCGGCCTCCTGGTTCTGCTCTCCATCCTCATCCAGAACTTCTGGTGCCGCTATCTCTGCCCCTATGGCGCGCTGCTTGGTCTCGCGTCCCTGCTCAGCCCGGTCAAGATTCGCCGCGATGCCGATGCCTGCATCGATTGCGGAAAATGTGCACGCGCCTGTCCCGCAAATCTTCCCGTCGATCGGCTGGTGCAGGTTCGATCCGCGGAATGCACGGCCTGCATGGCATGCGTTGCAGCATGCTCCTCGCGGGATGCCTTGCAATTCGCGCTCCCACCTCGACACGCCGCCACATCCGCTGAGCGCTGGCGCAGCCGGACCGTCAGCCCGCGAGTCGTTGTCGGCGTTCTCGCCTGCATCTTCTTCGGTATTGTTCTCTACGCCAAGGTTGCGGGCCATTGGCAGACGAATCTGCCCCGCGAGGTCTATATGGATCTGGTGACCCATGCCGGCGAGGCAGCTCATCCGGACTATTGAGTGAGGCAAGTCTCCGATGCGGCTCTATTTTGCAGCCACAGTCGGCGTAAGAGACTGCGCAGCCACATTCCAGCCTTCCAGTTGCACAACCGGTGTGGCAACCGCATCGTCAGGCAGCAACGCCGTAAGCGTTCGCGATTCGCCCGGCGTGAGCTCAATCCAGTTGTCTGACCAGATGACAGGCGCAATCAAACCGCCGGACTGCGTGCGCACTGCACCACGCAATTGAAAGGCGAGCGTGTTCGATTGGTTGTCAAGATGCACGCGGATTTCGCGACCCTTCGGAGTATTTTCAATCTCGGCGCGTGCCGTCACACTCGCCGCCGGCAGACCGGCGAGCGCAGTCAAGTCCTCGTGGCGCGCCGCAGGCGTATGTGTATAGTCGCTCCTGTTCCAGTCGAACGCGGTGAGCGTGCCTGGAACCCAATAGAAGTTGCGGCTTACCGTGCGGCCCGCGGCATCGTTCAGCGTCAGATCGATGAAGAAGACTCGGTCGGTATCGGAGTAAAGACTCTCCGGCAGTTCGAAAACCCGCTGCGTGCTGTCGACGCCCGCATCCACCGCCGCGTCTGCGCTGAACAGTTCCTTCCATGCCAGGTTGTGTACATGGACGCTCGCATGCAGTCCCCCAACCGGCTCATAGGTGCTATTCACCACCACGATGGACCGATCGTCATAAGAGTACTGAATATGCAGCGGTTCACAGGCCTTCTTCGCGGCAAAGTATCCGGCGCCGGCATCCAGATTGTAGTCATACAGATGCCAGATCATCGAGGGCCATGCGTTGTTGAGCATCCATTGAATCACACCGGTGGATGCGTACTTGTTCTTGCTGTAGGCCTCAAACATGGCGCGCTCTGAGTCGTATTCCATGGTTTGCGCCACGCGCTCATATTGGGCTGCGGTTTGTGGCTTGGCGTAGACCGCCTCCATGGCCGCATCGAAAACCTTCAGGTTCACAAACTCTCCGCCGCCGTAATGAAAGCTCCACGCTGCGGATGGCGGCCAAGCCTCGGGATCATCCAGGAACTTCTGCCGGCTGGCGAGCGAGGGAATCGCTGGCCCCGGACTCGTCTCTGTGTTGAATCCGAACGCCCCACCCAATTGCTTGTCCAGATACCAATAGCTCGGCGCAACATAATCGTAAGGTCCCGTCATCTTCACGCCGCTTTCGCCCGTAACGCTCGTGGGCGTGCTGGAAGCGGAAGAAAGCAGCGGGTTCGGCCAGTGAGTTTCCGACTCGACCTTGAGATAAGCGCTCTCCACATTCGCCGGCGGCGGGTTATCGCTGCCGTTGAGCCACACCAGCAGGCTCGCGTGGTGCCGCAGCCGCAGCATCTGCGCGCGCAGTGACGCGGTGGCGATGGTCAGATCCTCAGGCGTCCAATCCTTCCAATGCTCCCACTGATCGCAACAGCACCAGCCGAGCATCACCAGGATGCCCTGCTCGTCGGCCAGGTGAAAGAACTCCTCGGTCTCCAGTTTGCCTTCCAGGCGGATGGTGTTCAGATTCATATCGCGCACCAGACGGAATTGATCGCGCAGACGATTCTCATTGGTGCGCAGCAGCATATCCTGCGACCAGCCACCGCCGCGAATCAGAATCGGCTTTCCGTTTACGCGGAAGAGCTTGCTCCCGCTGGCCGTGTACTCCGACGTGATTTCGCGAATCCCGAAATCGACGCTCTTCTCATCCGTAATCTCGTTATTCGCGGTGAAACGCACTGTCAGCCGTTCCAGGTGCGGCTCGCCCATTTGCGCCGGCCACCACGGATGCGGATTGCGCAGGCGCAGCATGGGAAACTGTTCCGGCGCGAATGCGACAGTCTTGTCTTCATGCGCTGCCAACGTCACGGGTTGCTCGAAGCGAACTCCGGCAGCAGTGCCTGACACCACGCCTTTCATCTCATGATCGGCGCCGTTGTGCAACTCGGCATACACCGTCAAATCTGCCGTGCTGAGCGAAGCATCTTCAAAGTGCGTAACCGCCAGCGGCGACCGCACAGTCACTGCGCCCGTCGTCATCAAGTCGACTGCGCCCCACAGGCCCATGTCCTTGTCCGGGGGGCACGGATTCCAATCCACCCAGTTAATGCCCAGGTCCTTCTCAGTAGGCGCAAAGGTTTCTACCGCGAGCACATTCGGTTTGCCCGGCTTCAGGAAGTCGGTCACATCGAAGTCGTAGGTGCGGTATGCGCCGGCGACTGTTTTCGTGTCGGCGATCCTATGGCCGTTCAGCCATACATCGGCTCGATAGTTGATGCCGCCGAAGTGCAGCCAGAAGCGTCCGTCCTTCGCTTGTGTTGCCGGAGCCGTAAACTCGGTGCGATACCACCATCCGCAGCGATACGGGCTCCCGTCCGGCATCGGCAGATTGGCGAAGTTGTGCCCAATGGGGTACTCCGTCCCCGGAATCTTGCGCAGGTTGGTGCCGAAGTAAGGCTCGGGAAAGGTCCCAGCGGCCACCTGTGCCGACAGCACTGTACTCGGCACGGCGGTCTTCAGCCATCCATCCACTGAGAAGCCCTCCGTGGCAATCGCTTCGCCGGCAGCCTGAAACTTGCACGACGATTGCAAACGCCACCCATCCTTGAGCGGGGTCACGGTTCCAGCTTCAACCGCTGCTGGCAGCGCCGCAAGCGCAAGCAACACCGGCGCGAGTTTCCTCAATTGAACGAGCATCGTCTTTACCTTCCCAATCATGCAATTTAGAGTTCACGCCAAGCCAAGCTTTCTTTCTGCTGCGCACCCAACCGGCCCTCTTCGCAATCGAACAACGGGACCACATCGAAGCAGGAAAGCGGCCATGCCAACAGGAGACTTATCAGTTGCCTCGCGACCGGCAATCGATGAAAAAGAAACAGAGGCGTCTGATATTCAATCGCTTGAATACTTGGAAATATCTCCTTATTTCCCGAGAGATGTCAAGAGCAATTCCCTCCGGCGCGCATCGTCCATTTCCGTTTTCCCGAGCTGGGAAATCACATCGGCCGAAGTCTGTGGCGGGGATTCTGCAACCGGGCGCAATACCCCTGGGCCGTCCGATCACGTCGATTCAATCAGTCTCAGGAGCTTCAACTCCCGAATGACATTGGGCTTAGGAGCTAAATGTACAAGTCTCTGGATAAGCCCCGATCTCTACGATTCTTAGGGGTAAGGAATTATTTCTTGACATGCGGACGAATGGTTCATAAAGTAGATTTCCAAGTATTCAAGCGTTTCAATACCGGGATTTCTTCGAGAGGCCCCTATGATTTTCAGAAAAGCGGACATCGCGATCGTACTTCGAATTCTCTTCGTTTGCATTCTGATCTGCTGCGCGGGAGCGCCCGCGTTTCCCCAGGCGGGCCGGGGCGGCATCAGTGGTCTGGTCACCGACCCATCGGGCGCAGTCGTGCCCAGGGCCAAAGTTACCGCCAGGGATCATGCCACGGGAATCTCCCTCTCCACGGTCACCACCGGCGCGGGTTTGTATTCCTTCGTGTCCCTCAACCCGGGAACATACGAAGTGACTGCTACCTCGAAGGGGTTTGAGAGCGTTCAAGTCGACAATGTCTCGGTGACCGTCGATCAAACCTCAACGGTGAATATCGGTCTCCAGGTTGGCGCTGCCACTGAAGTAGTCACAGTTTCGGGAACCTCGGACCTTGCGGACACAGATAATTCCACCGTGGGCCAGCTTATTGACGCGGCCACTATCGATCGCGTCCCCCTGCTCACGCGCAATGTCTATGAACTTGTACAGCTCAGCGCCGGTGTTACTCCGGCCAATGGCTCACCGAACTCTTCCAGTTCCGAAGCCATCATCAACATCTCTTCCGGGCGTCCGAACGTCGATGTTTCGTCGTATACCGTCAACGGCTCCATCATCGGCTCGGTGTATTACATGCTTGACGGCAGTCCACTCGGCATCGCTGAAAACAATGCAGCGGCCATCATTCCTGCATTGCAAATTCCCGAAGATGGCGTAGAAGAGTTTCGGGTTGAAACGCAGAACACGCCGGCCTCCTATCAAAGCGGCGGTGCGGGCGTCATCAGCCTGGTGAGCAAGTCCGGCGGTGATCAGTTTCATGGCGATGTCTTCGGTGTCTTCCGCCCCGACGTTCTCGCCGCCAACGATTACTTCAACAAGCAAAGCCAGTTGCAGTATGTGAATCCGGCGACCAACGCCCCTGCCCCGTACAACACGGCGCCGTCCTTTCATCGATACCAGGAGGGCGCGGCTATCAGCGGGCCCATTCTGCACAAGAAGCTCTTCTTCTTCGCCGATTATGAAGCCACGCAGCAGGAAATGTTTGACGGTTCAAACTACTTCACCGTCCCCACATCGGCACAGCGCACCGGCGACTTTTCAAGCATGGGCTATACCATCTACGACCCCACGCAGCCTGACAATCCTGATGGCACGCGCCAGGCAGTTCTCAACAACAAGATCGCCAATCCCAACCCCATCGCACTGAAGTTTCTCTCCGAGTTTCCCAAGTGCAACTACCCCAGCCCCTCCACCTGCGATACCCAGACCACCGATGTCTCGCCTAACCTGTACGTCCCCGGACTCGATCCGACCACTCAGCAGAAGTTCGACATTCGCGTCGACTATTACAAGAGTGAAAAGCAACGCCTCTTCGGCCGTTTCTCTTTTGACCGGCTCTTCACCTCGGGCGTCAACGCCTTCAACAATCCCTGGGATCTTGACTATGCGCAGAACATCACCAACGGGCGAAACGTCATTGTCGGCGATGACTACACCCTCAATCCCACCACGGTATTGCAGCTTCGCTACTCGTTCGCGCGCCATTATGAAAATCAGGGCGGCGATCCGGGGCAGAGCGCGATCGATAGTCTCTCTTCACTCGGATTTGTCACGCCGACTGCAGCGGACGAGGTGTTCAAGACTCTTCCCTATGTGAACTTTGACGACGTGGGCGGCGGCATCGGCGGCACTGCGAACTACAACACCTTCACTTACGCCAGTGAAAACAACGATGCCAGCGCCACCATCACCAAGGTCGTCGGCAAGCACGAGCTCAGCACCGGCTTCGAGTACATGAAGAGATTTCTGAACGTTGGCCAACCTCCTGCTCCCTCTGGCGCTTACGGATTTGATGTCTCCGCGACAGATCAATCCACACTAAACGGCGGCGGCGGCAGCGACTTCGCTTCCTTCCTCATGGGCATGGGAGAGCAGCCGGGCTCTGAAGGAAACGACGCGCCCAATTTTACAAAGGACCTGTTCGTCGCGGAAGCAAGCCCTTACTATGCAGCCTTCATCCAGGACACCTACCATCCCAATCACGCCCTTACCATCACCGCGGGGCTGCGCTGGGACATCTTCGGCGGCAAGACGGAGCGCCACAACCGCCTCGAATACTTCAACCCCAACGCCGCGGCCAACGCCAGTGGCGTCTCATTCACCGGCGCCGAGGTATACGCAGCCGGCGGAAGCCGCTCGCCGTTTACGACCAATCTAACCAACTTCGGCCCGCGCCTTGGCTTTGCCTGGCAGCCCTCCAAGCCAATTGTGGTGCGCGGCGGCGCTGGCTTCTACTTTGGACCAAGCGCGCAAATGGTCGGCGGCGCGGGGCTTGACAGCGATGGATACTCAACCACGACGAGTTGGAACGCCACCTGCTTCAACGCCGACAAGAGTGGCAATACCGTATACAACGGCACCAGCGAATGCGCCAGCGCAACCGGCGGCCCCGCGCCAAGCACCACGGGAGTCTACTCATTGACCAATCCGTTCCCCGCGGGTGTTGTTCCGCTCATCACCTCGCCCTCGGGTCTTGCCAACAACCTTGGCACTGAACTTAGCACGATGTTCCACTCGCAGCGCACGCAGGAAACCTACAACTATAACTTCGGCATCGAGAATCAGTTCCCGCACGATATTGTCCTCAGCATCGGCTACGTCGGCAGCAGGGGACTCTTCCTGCCCTTCGGGAATATCGATCTGAATCAGCTCCCGTTGAGTGTGATTGGAGCAAAGCGGAACTCCCTGTGCGTTAATACCGTGGATCCAGCTTGCATCATGGTGCCCAACACCTGGGAGGCGATCCAGCCGGGCACCAACGCCAACGCCGGGTCCGCCACCGTCCCGCTGTGGGTGAGCCTGCAGCAGTTCCCGCAATTCGGCACCGGCAGCTATGGCGCGGGCAATGGCGTCAATGTGCACGGTTCTCCCAGCGGCGACTCTGAATACAGTTCTCTCCAGACCAAGCTGCAGAAGCGCCTGACCTCGCACTTCACCACGCTGGCGTCGTTCACATGGGGCAAGATCATGACCGACGACGGCAATCCTCCTCTTGGCTTTGTCGGTGCGCATGCCGGTTCGCCCCAGGACGCGCAGAACCTGAATCTCGAGCACTCCGTCAGCCCGCAGGATGTGAAGTATCAATTCACGTGGCAGGCGTCCTACGATCTGCCGGTGGGCAAAGGCCGAGCGGTGAACCTGGGCGGAATTGCGAATGCCGCTCTGGGCGGCTGGACCGCGGATGGAGTTTTCTATAGGAGTAGCGGCATTCCCATCGCCTCGCCACTCGTCGGCGCAAACATCTCCTACTTCAACCAGAGGCCCAACCTGAAGTGCAATCCAGCCAACGGCGCTCCCCATACCGCAGCGCAATGGTTCACGCCGGCCTGCTTCTCGCAGCCCAGCGATAATCAAAGCCCGTTCTTCGCAGGGAATGCGCCAGCGTACCTTGACCACGTCCGCACCATGGGCGCCAACGACGTGGATCTCACTCTCTCCAAGAGTTTCAAGATGGGTAAGGAACGGGACCTTCGCTTCGAGATTTCTTCTTTCAACGTGGCGAACAGGCCGCAGTTTGCATCGCCGGGAGTGCCTCAGGAAAATAACCCCAGCAACCCTTCTGTTGGGTATAGCAACACTCAATTCGGACTGATTACGGCCGATTCCAATTCTCCGCGTCAGTTCCAGTTCTCCTCGAGATTTACTTTCTGATCTATCGGTAAGCGAGCGCCGATCGCTCTCGTGATTGCAACCGCTGACATTCCCGCCTGCGCGGGAAATTGGGAGATTAGCAACGCATGGAAAGTCCATTGAGCGAACCCGCCGCTTCCGCCAATCAGCCGGGCCTGCGCCGTTCGCTCAAGCTCTGGCACCTGATCGTCTACGGCATCATCATCATTCAGCCCACGGCGCCCATGGGCATCTACGGCGTGGTCAGCAACGTTGCCCGCGGCCATGTCGTCACCACCATCCTCATCGCCATGGTCGCCATGCTCTTCACCGCCTTCAGCTATGGGCGCATGGCCCGCGTCTATCCCAGCGCAGGCTCGGCTTACACATACGTCGGCAAGGAGCTGCATCCGATGCTGGGTTATGTCGTGGGCTGGTCCATGCTCATGGACTATCTGCTCAACCCAATCATCTGCGTCATCTGGTGCAGCGCCGCCGCGCAAAATGTTTTGCCCAATGTGCCCTACGCAGCCTGGGCCGTCTCGTTCGCAATTCTCTTCACGGCGCTCAATCTTCGCGGCGTAAAGACATCCGGCCGCATGAATGCCGCGCTCGCCATCTTCATGAGCATCGTGGTCGTCATCTTTCTCGCCGAGGCAATTCGCTACATCGCGATGGTCGTGCGCCCCATCGGCGGCGCGTGGCTTATTCCCTTCTACGATCCCTCCACGTTCTCGCCCTCACTCGTCTTTCGCGGAACATCCATCGCCGTACTCACCTACATCGGGTTCGATGGCATCTCCACCATGTCGGAGGAGGTGGAGAATCCGCGCCGCAACATCATGATCGCCACGGTTGCTACATGTCTGTTCATCGGCATTCTCTCTGCGATCGAGGTGTATGTTGCTCAATTAGTCTGGCCGGCGCACACGCCCTTTCCCGACACAATGGTTGATACAGCGTACGTGTTTGTTGCCAAACGCGTCGGCGGATTGTTCCTCTTTCACCTGCTCAACGCCACGCTGCTCATCGCCAATGTTGGCTCGGGCATGGCCGCGCAGTTCGGAGCCGCACGCCTGCTTTATGGAATGGGCAAGGCCAATGCGCTGCCCCGCCGCATGTTTGCCGCTATCGATGCGCGCACCGGAATTCCCCGCAACAACGTCATCGTCGTGGGCGTATGCGCGTTGATCGGCGCGTTCCTCATGACGTACGAGAGCGGAGCCGAACTGCTCAACTTTGGAGCCTTCATCGCGTTCATGGGCGTCAATATCGCGGCGCTGGTTCACTACAAGTTCCGCTCCAAGGAGAAGGTACTTTTCCCCGTACTCATGCCCCTGTCGGGATTTCTGGTGAGCGGGTTCATCTGGCTCAACCTCAATCACAAGGCGCAGATTCTGGGCACGGCATGGATCGCCATCGGACTTTTGCTTTACTTCATCATGCGGCGTGCGGGCGCGGGGCCAGACCAGCTTCTCGAAATAGAGGAATCGTGATGTTGCTTGCAACCGTTTCATGCGAGTTCGCGGCACCTGAGCATGCATGGTTTCCAGCAGAGAGAACGGTCTGATCGCGGTAGATTTCAACCTGTTGAAGAGGAAGTAAGTGGCTACACGCAACACCAAATCGACGCACGTCACGCTGGCCGATGTCGCTCGTGCTAGCGGCTTCTCCACCTCTACCGTGTCGATTGTTCTGAATGAAGCCCCGCTCTCGCGCTACGTTGCAGCCAAGACCAAAGAGCACATCCGCAAGAAGGCCGACCAGATGGGATACCACCCTGACGCCCTGGCTCGATCGCTCAGTCGCCGCCATAGCCAGACCATCGGCGTTCTGGTCTTCGATATCTCCGATCCCTTCTGCATGTCTCTCTTGCGCGGCATCGAGCGCACGCTTTATCCCACGCCCTATCTCCCCATCATCATGGACGCCGATAACCGTCCCGAGCAGTTTGAGCGGTATCTCGACATGCTCATCGGACGCCGCGTGGAAGGTCTCATCCTGGTGGCAAACTGGCTCTTCGCCGAGATTGACACGCTCTCCAAAATCGAGAAGAACAAGATTCCGATCACGTCAGTGGGGCGCGATCTTACCGCGCGATCCGTGCGATCTGTGGTGGTCGACAACGAAGCCGGTGGCTACGCGGCCATCAAGCATCTCTACACTCTCGGGCACCGAAAAATTGCCACCCTTCGCGGTCCCGCGGAAATGGAAGACAGCCTGCGCCGCTGGCATGGCATCCAGAGGTTCGCGGCTGAAGTGGGGCTCCGCCTCGACCCCCGGCTCACGCTCCAACTCCCCTCCATGATGGATCCGGTTTCAGGATTCGAAGGTGGGATGCGGCTTACCGCCGAGCTCATGGAGAGCAAAATCGACTTCTCCGCAATTCTCGCGTTTGACGACCTCACGGCGCTCGGCGCCATCCGTGCTCTTTGGAACAAAGGCCGTCGCGTTCCCGATGAATGCTCCGTCATTGGCTTCGACGATGTGCCTCCTGCCGCTCTTGCTTCCCCGGCGATCACCACCATCCGCCAGCCCATGCTCGAAATGGGGGAGCTTGCAGCCAAACTCGTCCTCGACGCAATCGCCCCATCCATCTCCGGCGTCTCCAAATCGAAACTGCTTCACCAGTTGCCGCCGAAATTGGTCCGCAGAGACTCCACGCAGAAACTTCCCGTGCGCCGCCCATCGAAATCCTCGCGCTGACAATCTAAGACCCTGCCTTCTGCGCAGACGCGCGCTCTGCGAGCATCGTCCGAAAGCCGCTCAGCCGCAAGCGCCCGAGTTTGTGGCCCGCGCGTCAAACGATTCTGCCTGGGTTTACAGGCTCTGAATTACTCCGAAATCTGCCGATAATCCCATGTTTTCTACAACTTAAGAGGCAGGCGGTCGCCTGATCCCATGTGAAAGTCGCGTATAATCACAATGCTAAAGGGACAATTCGATGAAGGGATGGATGCTTGCGGGCGCGGTCGTTCTGGGTCTGACCCCAGCTCTTGGGGCAGCGCCTCCAGGTGTCCTCACCACGCTGCATTCGATTCATGTTCTCAGCAGGACTGAGGCGGCGCAGGCTCTCCCGGTAGCCTTTGAGGGGACAGTCACTTATTACAACCCACATGACGTCGACCTCTTTGTGCAGGACGGCTCGGAGGCCATCTACGTGGCGACAGCCCAGGGCGCTGGCCTGGTCCTCGGCGATCGCGTTCTGGTCAAAGGACACACGCGCGATAGCTTCCGCACAGACATCATCGGCGACAGCGTGACCGTTCTCCGCCACGGCACTCTCCCCTCGCCTCTCACCGCGGACTTCGACCAGCTGATCGGCGCCAGGCTTGACAGTATGCGGGTTGTAGTCCGCGCCGTGGTCCGGAGCGCCGACATCGTGCTCGATGAAGACCGGAACAACCTCTATATGCACCTGTTGATGGACGGCGGCTATGTCGATGCGACCGTGGTTTCCATCGACTCCACGGTGCCCGGAGATCTGCTCGACTCCGAAGTCGAAATCACCGGCATCGCGTCAGGAAAATATGACAGCAAGGATCAGCTAACTGGCGTTCTCATTCAGGCTCCTTCGATTGCCGATGTGCGCATTGTGAAACCGGCGAACAGGGCATCGGCCGCGCTCCCGATTACTCCCATGGATGAAGTCCTCAGCGGCTATCATATCCGCGATCTCACTCGGCGAATCCGGGTCCAGGGAACCATCACCTACTTTGAGCCGGGTTCGGCGATCGTCCTGCAAAACGGCACCAAGAGTCTGTGGATCAGCACTCAATCGGAGAAGCCCCTTAAACTGGGCGATCTTGCCGATGTCACTGGTTTTCCCACCGGCACTGGCGGTTCTCTGACGCTGTCTCTCGGCGAAATCTCGGAAAGCAACGTGCACGCGCCCATCACGCCGAAGGCGGTCACCGAGTCGGAACTGGCAGCCGGAGCCAATGCATTTGAACTGGTCTCTGTCGAAGGAACGGTTTTGACCTCAGTGCGCCAGGCTGCCGAGGATGAGTATGTCCTTCTCGCCAGCGGTCACGTATTCTCCGCGGTCTATCACCACATGGATACGGCCGACTCCCACCTTCCGCCCATGAAAGCGATTCCTGTTGGTTCCACGGTCCGCGTCACAGGCATCAGTACTGTGACCTACGGTTCCAACCCCTTTCAGGGCCCGGTCTCATTCAGCCTGCTGCTTCGCTCCTTTGACGACATTACCGTAATCGAAAAGCCGTCCTGGCTCACTGTGCGCAACCTCATCTGGACTGTGGGCCTGCTGGTAGTGATTCTGCTGATGTTCGCTGTCCGGCAATGGGCACTCGAACGCAAGGTACACCGCCAAACCATTGCATTGGCCAACCGCATTGAGGCAAAGGCAGAGCTTGAGCGCCGCATGGCTCAGCTTGAACAAAGGCGATCCCGCATCCTTGAAGACATCAACGGATCGCGGCCCCTGGCAGAGATGCTCAAAGAGATTACTGAGATGGTCTCTTTCCATCTCAATGGCGCTCCCTGCTGGTGCGAAATTAGAGATGGCGCGAAGATTGGAGATTATCCAACCGCCGCGCATCGGCTGGGGATTGTGCAAGAGGATATACCCGCGCGCACGGGACCGCCTCTCGGCACGCTCTATGCCGGGCTCGATCCAAACGCATTGCCCACCGGCTCCGAGCGAGATGCCCTTGCGCTCGGAGTGCGCCTGGCCACGCTTTCCATCGAAACCAGAAAGCTCTATTCAAACCTTGTCCATCGCTCGGAATTCGATCTCCTCACGGAGATTCACAACCGGTTCTCATTTGAAACGCATATCGAGAATCTGATTGAAAAGGCCCGGCAGAATGCCGGGGTATTCGGACTCATCTACATCGATCTGGATGACTTCAAGCAGGTGAATGACCAGTTTGGACACAAGGTGGGCGACCTGTATTTGCAAGAGGGAGCGCTGCGCATGAAACATCAGTTGCGCGGTGGCGACATGCTGGCGCGGCTCGGCGGAGATGAGTTTGGCGCGCTGATCTCTGTGCCTAACCGCACCGGTGTTGAAGAGGTTGCACAAAGGCTCATTCGCGGCTTTGACGAGCCCTTTGCCATTCAGGGATATGTCCTCCGTGGCTTTGCCAGCTTCGGCATCGCTCTCTATCCTGAGGACGGCACAACCAAGGATAGTCTTCTCACCGCGGCGGACGCGGCAATGTACGTATCCAAGCACACTAAGCAAAATACAAAAAGAATTCCCGCCGACCAATAGTGCTTTGAATCCATGCAGGGATTTAGAGCCGATCAACGCTTGGTTGCATCGCCGCCGGGAGCAGCCGCACTTCCACTCGCCTCCACCAGCGTCACAAAACGATCTGCCGCTCCGCTGGTGAATCGCTCCAGAAGACCGCTCGGCCAGAGCACCTCAATCTGATCCACGGTGGAGATTGAACCAATCCCAAAGTGCAGCCGCATGTCGTTGTTCGAAAGATAACTCGAACCGCTGCGGAGCTCCTGCACCCACTTATGTCCCGATGCCGAGACAGTGACGCGTGCGCCAATGCCGTCGCGATTGGACCGAGTCCCCTTGAGAACGATACCGAGCCAGTGATTCGAATTCTGCGCCAGGTTCACCATCAGCGTCGGTTTGTCGTCCATGTTGTTCACCACCGCCGAGAGCCTGCCGTCATTCCAGAGATCCGCGATGGCCAGGCCACGGCTCGACTTCGGTTCCGTGCAGCCCGGCCCGCATTGCTTGCTCATCTCTTTGAATTTGCCGTTGCCCTGGTTCCAGTAAAGCAGTCGCGGTTCGCGATACCTGATTCCCAGCGGATCGTTGTCCACCTGCGGATATACGTGTCCATTCACCAGCAGCAGATCGAGCCAGCCGTCGTTGTCCACATCCAGAAACATCGCGCCCCAGCCGAGATACTTGGTGTTCAGTCCAAGTCCCGCGTCATAGATCGTGGGCGTGAAGGTTCCATCGTGGTTGTTGTGGTAGAGCGACGAAGTATCGTCTGAAAAATTTGTCTTGAACAGGTCGGGCCAGCCGTCGTTGTCGTAGTCCCCCACGGTCGAGCCCATGCCCGCCTGTTCGCGCCCATCGTCGCTGAACGCAACATACGCATCCGGAGCCACATCGGTAAACGTGCCGTCCTTGTTGTTGCGGTAAAGAATGCTGGGCGTGCTGTCGCATGCAATGTAGATGTCGGGCCATCCATCCATGTTGTAGTCGAAGGGCGTCACGCTCAGACAGTAGTGCCCATTGGTCTCCGTGATGCCGCTCGTCTTGGTCACATCGGCAAATCTTCCGCCACCCAGGTTATGGTACAGAAGATTGGTTGTGTAAGGCAGTCCGCGCGGACCGCACTCAACGGGAATGCCTTTCCAGATGCACGTCATTCCCTCGCCGGGTTTGGGCGCGGTCTTCAAATCGAACTGAACATAGTTGGCCACCACCAGGTCGAGCTTGCCGTCGCGGTCATAATCAACAAAGGCGCAGCCAGTGCCCCATTTTGTGCCGTCGCCCGCCACACCCACCTCCTCGGCGACTTCCTTGAAGTGTCCGTTGCCTTCGTTGCGATAGAGGCGGTTCTTGCCGTAGTAGGTGATGTAGACGTCGTCCAGCCCGTCGTTGTCGTAGTCGCCCACGCACACGCCCTGCGCCCATCCCGGCGCAGTGAGCCCTGAGCCCGCTGTGACATCCGTGAATGTGCCGTCGCGATTGTTGTGGTAGAGGTGGCTGGTCGGCGTGACTGCGGGAGCCGGCTCGCCTTCGAGCGTCCTGCCGTTGAGCATCAGAATATCGGGCCAGCCGTCGCGATCGTAGTCAATGATCGCCACGCCACTTCCTGTGGTCTCAATAATGTACTTCTTGGCTGTGGCATCGCCATTTACATTCTGCATGGTGAGGCCGGCTTGCGGCGCAACATCCACAAACCATGCCGGCGCCGCGTATTGCGCGCTTGCAGGATAGGGATGATTCGATGCGGAAGAATTCGCAGCCTTCGACGCCGATGAGTTGGGATTTTGTGCGCACGCAGTCGCGGCAAGAGCAAGCAGCAGGGCGCATCCTGATTTACGAAACGTCATGTCCGTCGCAATCTTAGCACTACTCAAGCCGCGCCTGTACGCAGTATGCTTGGTACGCCATGCGTATTCTGCTTCGTGCCTTGATCCCGATCTTCCTTGTTCTTCCACTCTCAGCTCAAATCCCCGAAGCGCCCGCTCCCGATGACAATCTGGCAAAGGCCCACGATGCTTTGGAGCGCAATCACCCCGCGGAGGCTATTGCCATTTTGCAGCAACTGGCGCAATCGCAGCCGGTCATGAAGGGCGTGCGGCATGAACTGGGCCTCGCCTACTATAGAACCGGCAAGCTGATGGAAGCCAAGAATGCATTTACGCAGGCCATCGCGCAGGACGATGCAGACCGCGAATCGGTGCAGATGGAAGGCCTCGTGCTCTATCGCCTCGGCCAGCCCGCCGCGGCCATCCCGTATCTCGAACGCGTGCTGCAGTGGATGCCCAACGCGAATACCGACGCCCGCTACGTTCTTGGTCTCTGCTATATGAATGCGCAGCGCTACGACGATGCGCGCGCCTCTTTCGCGGCGCAGTTTGGCGAGGAACCGAACTCGGCCGCGGCGTATCTTCTGTTGGGCACCATGCTGCGCCACGCTAACCTGCCTGAGCTGGCCGCGGTGCAGGCGCAAAAAGCGCTCGCCATCGCGCCCAATCTTCCGCTCGCGCATTTCATGGTGGGCGAAGTTGCTCTCATCCATTCAAATGTTGACCAGGCCATCGCCGAGTTTGAAGCCGAGCGGCGCATCAATCCCGGCTACGCGCCCATTTACGATCGTCTGGGCGATGTCTACCTGCGCTCGGAGAAGCTGGAAGACGCGCAGCAAGCCCTGACCAAGGCCATCGCCCTCGACACAAGTCTCACTGGAGCCTTCATCAAGATGGGCAAGGTGCTCTTGCGCAAGCAGGATCTGCCCACCGCAGTCATGTATTTGAAGCACGCTGAAAAAATGGACCCTGAAGATTTCACCACGCACACACTGCTTTCGCAGGGGTATCACAAGATGGGTCTTGAGGACGATGCGAAGAGGGAAGTAGGCCTGGCGTCAAAAATCCATGCCGACAATCAGCTCAAGCTTGATCCGGATCAATAGGGTACGTTAATGGACGCGAATGGTCACCAGGTGCGTCTGCAGCGGAACACCCCCGCCAATGGTCGTCTCCAGCACGGCTTCAAAGGGCCGTATCTCCCCTTTCGGTCCGGTAATCTTCTTCATCAGTTCCGATGCAGTCTCCGGGCTGCACACGTATTCCACCGCTGCCTGGGTCCCGAAGGTGGTGAGCCCGCTGAAGATCAGAATCCGCTTGCCGGACTGCATGCCGGGCAGCAGCGCAAGAATCGCGTAATCATTGGTCAGAGGTTGCTCAGGCCGCGAGTAGACCGCCGGCTCGCCCGGTTTGGGATTGTGGTTGACGACTCCAGCGTAGTTCGGCGCCGCCACCATGGTGAAGTCGGTGGTCCCCGGAAGCACGCGCAATGAGGGATTCTCCGCCACCGATCCAATAAAGATCAGATTGCGCATCTGCGCCTCATCCCAGGTGACCAGCAGGCTGCGCTTGAGGATGAAGGATGCGTGATGATCGTCAAACAGTCTGGTCAGGTTGTACACCGATGCCAATTCGCCGATGCCGGTGTACGTATCTACATAAGGCTCGGGCGCGGTCTCATTGGCTGCTTTGGGGCTGGCATAACGCAGGCCGTTGGTCGAGTCTCCCTTGAAGAGCGCGTTGCTGAAGATCACGATGGGCGGTTCACCCGTCAAAAATGGGCGCCAGAAGAGGTCAACTGGAGTCTCCGCAACCACCGGCCGGTTCCAGGGGTGCCAGACCAGGAGTCCAGCCACCGCGAATACGGGAACCAATATCCATGCATTTTTCCAATTCCAAAAACGGGATACCGCTGCCTCCGGCACCGCAACATGCGCCGTTTCAGCAGCTTGTTCGGCACGCGGTTTCGTCGCAGCGGGCGAGCTTGCTGGTCGATCCACGAACACCGGGAGGTAATGCCCCTTGGGCATCTCCACAATGAACTTCTCCCCCACTCCCTCTTCGGCAAAGTAGGCCTCCAGCTTCTGACGTAACAACCGTGCATGGGTACGTACAATACTGTCTTCGCTGGAGTTGTAACCGGGAGGGCGGCCAAAGACACGAATCCCAATCTGCTGTTCGGTGGCCTCTTCGGGAGCCTCCCGAATCGCACATTCCGCCACGTAGAGGAGAAACTGGCAGAGCCGGGGCGAGGATTTAAGGTGCTGGCTTGCCGCAATCCTCTCCACCACTCCCCATCTCAGGTCGCTGCGACGGGTGGCATCGTGTTTAGGCGCTTCGGCTACGGGTAACATCACAATTTCCTACGCCTCATGTTGCGGGCCAGTCTAGCACCGGGTCATTTAACGGGTCAAATCCCCGTCAATAACAAGGGTAAACCCCAAAATCACCGTGAAAAACGTTGTCAGGAGTCCCATGCAGCAAAGATGCTTGCGGGCGGTAAGGAGAGCTGCTTTTCATCGTATCTTCTCCTCTTGCCGGAAACAGGCGCAGCACCCGGAATTCCAAATCGGGTGCAGGCGGCCTATGTTCGAGGCCAGCCCTCAGGGTTTGCGAATTTGGACGAGGAACCTTGGGGTGACAAAAACAGACGGTGTCCTTCCTCACAGGCACCCTAACCGATGTAGTTGATTCAGGAGCCAGATCTTATGATGAACTCACGAAGTCAGTCTTCGAGAAGGCACTTTGGCACCAGGGGAATATTCCTGGCGCTCTGTGCCTTGCTGTTTTGGACGCTGGCGGGCACTCTACCCTCAAGCGCTCAGGCGGTTTACGGATCGCTGTTTGGTACGGTGACCGACAAGTCGGGCGCCGTGGTTGCCAACGCGACCATCACCGTGACGGATATCTCCAAAGGAACGGTCGTCACCGTAACCTCGAATGATTCCGGCCTGTACAGGGTGCAGCACCTTATACCGGACGCCTACAAAATCGAGGCGGAAGCGACCGGCTACAGCAAGTCGGTCGTCGCCAGCGTGAGCGTCTTCGCCGATACCGCGCCGGAGATCGACATCCAGCTTTCTGTGGGCGCAGTCTCCAACACCGTTACGGTGGAGGGCGGCGCGCAGTTGCTGGAAACCGACCGCGCCGAAGTCAGCACCATCCTGGACGAGCGGGCAGTCGAGAATCTGCCCAACTTCAATCGCAACTTCACCGCCTTTGAGCTCCTGACCCCTGGCACCAGCTACATCGGCTGGGGGCCTGGCGAGGCCGGCGGCAACCCGCAGCGCAGCGAAGCCATTGAAGTCGATGGCCAGCTTCCCTTCGCAACCGGATATGAACTCGACGGCACCGACAACCAGGAACCGATCGACGGCGTCGCCATTATCAGCCCCAATGCGGATGCCATCTCTGAAATCAAGGTGAACGCGCAGAATTACGATGCCGAGTTCGGCAAGGCCGTCGCCGGTCTGGTGACCGTGCAGACCAAGTCAGGCAGCAACGCCTTCCACGGGTCCGCGTTCGACTATCGCCGCTCCGATGCACAGCAGGCGCGCGATCCCTTCGGCAACCAGACCATCAACCCCCTCACCGGCAAATACCTGGCCTCCACCCTCCACAACCAGTTTGGTGGAACCGTCGGCGGCCCCGTGATAAAGGACAAGATCTTCTTCTTTTTCGACTACCAGGGCCAGCGTGAGAAGACCGGCAGCGCCGGCCTGACCACCATCCCCACCACCACAGCACTCAATACCTGCACCTCCGGTGGCACCTGCGATCTGAGCGACTATCTGCCCTTTGGTCAGCAGGTTTACAAGCCCAACTACCTCAACGACACGACCAATACCGGAAGAACCGCTTACGTAAACAACCAGATTCCGGCCTCCGACCTTTCGGCAGCCGCGGTCAACTACTTCAAGCTGCTTCCCAAGCCGAATGTGGCCGGAGCGGGCCTGATCAACAACTACTCCTACTCCGGTTCGGGCATCTACAACAACGACCAGTACGATGTGCGCGGCGACGACAAGCTGACTCAGAAGCTGCACGTCTTCGGGCGCTATACGCGCTTCAGTGGCAATCTCTCTGGCCCGTCCCAACTTGGGGCAGCCGGTGGCGGCGCCCTCGGACCAGTTGCCGGGACCGACGATTTCCACTTCAACAGCGTTGCCTCGGGCGGCGACTACCTGCTCAGCGCAAAGTGGCTCACTGACTTCCGCTTCGCCTACTACAGCATCTACAACGATACGGTTGCTCAGAACTTCAACCAGCCGCTCGGCAATCAGCTTGGCATTCCAAACGCCAACGGCACTGACCTGAACCTCTATGGCGGCCTGCCGCAGTTCAACATCACTGCTCCGGCGGCCACCGGCGCCAACGGCGGCGGCAACCTGGAATACGGTCAGAACACCAACCCCAGCCTGGAAGAGATCAGCCAGTTTCAGATTGTCAACAACTGGTCGCACACCATCGGCAACCACAACATCAAGTTCGGTGTCGATTACCGCTACGGCAAGGCCTATCTCGTCTCCGTCGAGAGCAACGCCCTCCGTTCCGGCACCTACTTTGCCAACAACACCCGCACTTCGGGAGTCGACGGGTCAGGGAATCAGTCCACTGGCCTGGGATTCGCCACCTTCCTCCTCGGCGATTCAACCCTCTTCTGGCGCACTGAGACAGCCAACGTCAACGCCCAGTCGCGGCAGAATCGATTCTTCTCCTACGTGCAGGATCAATGGCGCGCAACCCCAAAGATCAGCGTCAACTACGGCGTCCGCTGGGAGATATATTCTCCCGAGACGGTTACCGCTGCGGGCGCCGGGGGCTTGCTCGACATGGAAACCGGTAACGTCAACATCACCGGGGTGGGCCAGGTCAACAGCGCAGCCAACGTGCAGAACAATCTCGGCATGTTCGCCCCGCGCCTCGGCGTGACCTATCAGATCCTGCCCAAAACCGTCATTCGCGCCGGCTATGGCCTGGCATTCGGCCAGGGCTGGGCGGGCGACAGCTTCGGCGAAGACATGACTGGGTCATTCCCCAGCCAGATTCAGCAGAACGTGCAACCGGTCTCCGGCTATGCCGCTGACTTCAATCTCACCAAGACCGAAACCCTGTCGGATGGAGTTACCGTTGTCCCGGCTGGCCCGCCAAGCTACACCTTCCCATCAACCCCCAGCAGCGGCCTCTACGCACTGCCGAACAACATCTACCAGGACACCCGTACCTCCAAAGTCCGGCTGCCCAGCGTGAACGGCTATAACGTAACCGTTCAGCAGGAGCTCAGCCCGACCGCGACCTTCCAGGTGGCCTTTGTGGGCGCTCAGGCTTATCACAACATGTTCGACTCTTCGCCAACCTTCAACGCCAACGAAGAGACCCTCGCCGGATACAACACCATCAACCCCAACACCGGCGTCCTGTATACCGGCCCCGAACGTTCGCCCTTCTACGACGGCACCGCGCAATCGCAGCTTGGCGTCAAGTTCGGCAAGCCTTTCGGCTGGACACAGCGCATTGACTATGCCATCAACGCGGCCACAGAAAACTACAGCGCCCTGCAGGCAGTCTTCGTCAAGCGCATCAGCTCCGGTCTCTCCTTCACATCCAACTACACCTGGTCGCATGCCCTCAGCCACGAGGCGTACGAGTTCATGATCGATCCCAGAATCGGCCGCGGAAACAGCTACTACAACCGCCGCCATGCCTTCATCTGGGCCGGCGATTACGATCTGCCCTTCGGCAAAGGCAAGGCCTTCGGGTCCAGTGGCTCTCCGGTGACCCGCGAGATCATCGGTGGCTTCCAGTTGAACGCCAGTTTCAGTTGGCAAAGCGGCTTGCCGTTCACCGCCTGCTACAACGAAATCGGCCTGGACAACGATGTGGCCGCCAACGACGGTTGCGGTCCCTCCTTTGTCAACAAGGTTCCGGGAACAAAGATTCAGCTCCACAAGGGCAAGTTCAACCCCGTGAACGACAATGTGTCGTTCATGCCGGAATCACCCTACCCGCTCACGGTTCCCGGAACGGTCGACAACACATGGGGTCCATGGGCTCGTCCGGCAGCCGGAACCTGGGGCAACCTCGGCCGCGATGCCCTGTTTGGCCCTGGCCTCGTCAACGTCGATTCTTCCCTCTCGAAGACCATCGACCTGCACGAAGGCTACAAACTGCAGTTCCTCCTCCAGGCATACAACGTGTTCAACCACGTGAACCTGAACGGACCCAACTCCTGCGTCGATTGCGGCGGGAATGCCGGCACCATTCAGAGTACGCTGGGTTCCCAGTTCGACGGGACCACGTTGCGCCGCCTGCAGTTCGCGGCACGTTTCACTTTCTAAACTTCAACCAACCAGGGAGGGATGGCGAGCCAACGCTCGCCATCCCTCCGCCTTTCGAGGTCCCGGCGTGTCTCAGGTGACTCACACTCAGGGTCGCAAGTTGATTCGGGAACAACTTACTCGACGTATGCAATTCAGGATAGAAAATGGAACCGACGGCAGTACGGAATCGACCGCAGTGTACGGACAAGAACAAAAACGAGGGAATGAAAATCAACTTTGTTCAGGCCAGTAGCCCGGACGATCAAGAGCGTCGTTGTCTTGTAACAGGGCACGACTTCAGTCGTGCCGCAAAGAGCCAAGAAGAAGTCTGGGCGTCAGCCCCTGCTGAATCTCCTGATGCTCCCCACTGCCTTCGCTCCTTAGCTATGCGGATTGCCGGAGCACGAATGATATCCATCATTGAGCAGTTCACGCGGATGACGGGCTCAGGATCACGCAAGAGATGCAGGATTGAACAAGTCCTTGGCCTGCTGGCAATCCTCTGCATGACCCATGCGTTATTCTCACAGGCTGCATTGCAGCCGTTCGCGGCGCAACCATCGTTTCCGCTGCATTCATCTCAGGACAAGCTCGTCATCCAGCACGAAGTCATGCCTTCGCGACCGTTCTCCGTCGTTGGTCCGCGTGGCGCGGTCCTCGGCCAACAGGATGGATCCTTCGAGGTGTGGCTCTTTCCCTGGAAGATTCTCAGCGATGTGCGCATCACGGCGCGCATGGACAACTACCCCGTGCCCATCGACGTGAACGATCGTGCGTCCTCCATCGAGGTGCGTCCCTACGCAACCATCATCACCTTCTCTCATGCCAACTTTACCGTGCGCGAAATCATTCTCGCGCCCAAGCAGACTGCCGATAGTGCGGGCGCATTGGTTCTCTATCAGATTGAAGCTGTGCGTCCCATGACGCTCACCTTCAGCTTCACGCCCAACATGCAGCGCATGTGGCCGGCCGAATCCGATGACCGTCCTTCCCCGGAGTGGGTCAACACCGATGGATCAAGCGGCTTCTACATGTTGCACCTCAACTTTCCCGATCATGCGGCCGCCATCGCCATGCCCACCGCGAAGCCCGGCATTATGGAGCCGTACCAGGAACGCGCCGCCTCGTATCCTCTGCAGTTCGTTTTGCATTTCGATCCAGCGAGCGATGCGCACACAATCTTTCCAATGCTCATTGCACTCGGCAACACGACCGCAACTTCCACCAAAGAAGCTCTGGCAGATCAAATCGGCACATTCGACCGCTCGGTTCGTTCCATCTACGAAGCGAATCAGAAGTACTACGCCAACCTGCTTGCCTCCAGCATGAGCATCGAGACGCCCGATGCAAAGCTCAATGATGCTTTCGCGTGGGCAGAGGTTTCCATCGATCAGCTCCGCGTGGAGACCACGCCGGATCACAGCGAAGAAGGCCTCACCGCGGGTTTTCTTGGATCGGGAGACTCCGTGCGTCCGGGATTCGGATGGTTCTTCGGCCGCGACGCGCTGTGGACCATCTATGCCTTGAACAGTGACGGCAACTTCGCGACCACGCGCAAAGCCATCGAATTCCTGCTCGACCGGCAGAGCCCGGAAGGCAAGATCATGCATGAATGGTCGCAGACCGCCGACCTGGTCGACTGGAAGAGCCTGCCCTATGAATACCGGGCCGCGGACTCAACCCCGCTCCTTTCCATGACCATGAACGATTATCTGCGCATCAGCGGGGACAAGGACTTCATCGCCGCTCACTGGGAAAACCTCGAGCGTGCATGGAAATTCGAGTGCTCGCACGATACCGATGGCGATGGAATCCTCTCGAACTCCGAAGGCACAGCCTGGGTCGAGTCCTGGGTGCCCAGCATGCCCCGGCAGGAAATCTATCTCGCTGCCTTGGATGAGCAGGCTAGCCTGGCATTCGCGAATCTCGCTCGCGCAACGGGTCATAACGATCTCGCCTCCCAGGCCGACGCGCGTGCAACGCATCTGCGCGAGTTGATTGAAAAGCAATACTTCGTCCCAGCAGACGATTTCTATGCCTTCAGTTGGAATGGCGCCGGCTCAATCGATACCACGCCGACTATCTTTCCCTCAGTAGCCTGGTGGGACGGCGATTACTCACTCGATCGCAGCCAGGCCATGCTTTCGCGCTGGGCCTCCGCCGAGTTCTCAACCGACTGGGGTACGCGTCTCACCAGCGACCGCGTCAGCTTCTACGACCCCATCAGTTATCACCAGGGCTCAGTCTGGCCCTTATTCACCGGTTGGGTTTCAGTTGCCGAATATCGCACCGGCCATTCGCTCTCAGGCTACGCCCACCTGATGCAGAATGCCGATCTCACCTGGTCGCAGGATCTGGGCAGCGTCACTGAACTGCTCTCCGGCCGCTTCTTCCAGCCGCTTGGCCGCAGTTCCGCTCACCAGCTCTGGTCATCCGCCATGGTCATCTCTCCCGTGGTGCGCGGCCTCCTCGGCCTCACCTGGGACGTGCCCAGTCACACCTTGAGCGTGACGCCGCATCTGCCCGCTGACTGGCAGGACGCCACGGTCCGCAACGTCCCCTTCGGCAATCGGCGCCTCGATCTCAGGTTCACGCGCTCCGCTTCAGAGCTTGTTGTGGATGCTATTCACGCGCCGCCAGGAATGGTGCTCGCCTCGCAGGCGCCCGGCGCGCGCATGCAGGCAAACACGATTCACATTCCGCTGCCCGCGGTTGAAGTCGCAATGAAAAGCGAATTGCCGGAGTTTGGCGCCGAGACACGCCAACTGAAAGTTCTCGATCAAAAGACGTCCGCGCACAGTTGCACTTTGACGCTGGCTGGAATCGGAGGAGAAACATATGAACTGCTCCTTCGCGAAAACGCTGCCAACCTCAACCTGCATGCCGATGGCGCAACCCTGGGTGCATCGAATCGTGGACTTCGAACAGTCAGTGTCGAATTTCCGGCAGCTTCGGGATACGCAACAAAGACGGTAACATTCTCTTGGTAAGGGAAGCCCGGCTCTCGCAGCCGGGCTCTGCATTGATTCGCGGCCAGCCAGATCGATCCGCGTTCAATCCACTCGAAATCGCTCGATCCAACCGCGCCACGGGCTTGGGAATCGCGTCATGATTAAGCAGACTCATCGACTTCGACGGCTCTTCCGCTCTATAGCTTCCGCATGCCTGCCCCTGTTCGCGCTCACCATTTCCGCGCGGCAGGAACCCGCGCAATCAGAGACAATCTCCGCGCACCTACTCGAAACCCAGGCAGTCGTGTCACGGCATTTCATTGCCGCCCACGGCCGCCGTTCCAACATTCAGGGTTATGCCGCGGGCACTCTCGAAGTGTGGGCTTATCCCTTCCAGATTCTCTCCGGCTACCAGGTTGCCTTTCGCGCGCCCGGCAGCACCACGGCCATCGACGGCAAAGATATTCTTGGCCGCATCGTCTACCAGCCCGATTCGGTCACGCGCGTCTACATCGGCCCAAACTTCATCGTGCATGAAAAGCTCTTCGTCCCATTGAATCAACCCGGCGCCATCCTCACCTACTCCATCGAGGGCGACAAGTCGATCGAGATCGATGCGCACGCATCGCCTATCATGAACCTGATGTGGCCCGCCGGCGTGGGCGGCCAATATGTCGAGTGGAACTCATCGCTCTCGGCCTATGTTCTCGCCGAGCCCGGTAACGGCTACACGGCCACAGTCGGCTCGCCCGATCTTGTTGCGCATGACGTTCCCACCAACAGCACCACGCGCGGCACCGGCGAAACGGGAATCGGCTTTACGCTGCGTCCCAACCCCGCAGGCGTTGCACGTCTCTACATCGCGCTCAACCCGCCGCATGACCCTGACTTCGGTGCCCTGTCTCACGCGCTGATTCAAGATCGCGCATCGCTTGAGGCAGAATCCGCTACGTACTTTCGCGGAGTGGAAGAGGACTCTCTGCACATCGAAACTCCCGACGCCAAAGTGAATCAGGCAATTGCCTGGGCAGAGATCGCTCTCGCGCAGGCGTGGGTCTGCAATCCCGATCTTGGCTGCGCATATGTTGCCGGCTACGGCCCATCCCGTGCCGCGCGGCGTCCGCAGTACGAGTGGTTCTTTGCCGGCGACGGTCTCGTCTCCACGGGCGCCGCGGTCAGCACCGGCGATCTTGCGCATGCCCGCGATGAGCTTGCTTTCATCCTGCATTACCAGGACAGCAAGACCGGGATGATCTGGCACGAGCTCTCCCAGAGCGCTGCTTTCATTGACTGGGCAGGCAAGTATCCCTACATGTTCGTCCACGTCGACATCACCTTTCAATTCCTCGGCGAACTCGCGCAGTATGTTGCCGCAACCGGCGACGTCGCCTTTGTCCGCGAACACTGGCCGGCGATTGAAGCAGCATACGGATACTGCCGTTCCGTCATCGATCCCAAAACTGCCCTTCCCTTCATCCCGCCCGGCAAGGAGGGTGGCGACGAACAGGATCGCATGTCCGACGACCTCGGCCTGTCGGCAAGCTGGGTCGCTGCCAGCGCGGGTTTTGCGCAGCTCGCCACGCTTACCGGTCACTCCGCGCTTGCCGCCGAAGCATCGGCCGACAATCAGCGTGCGCGCGACGCAATTCCCGAACGCTTCTGGGATGCGAGCCAATCCTTCTGGATCACCGGCCACACGCTTGCCGGACAAAAAATGGAAGAGCACGTCAGCGGGCCCAGCGACGCGCTCACCCTGAAACTTTTCAACCCGCGGCAGACCAACCACATGCTCGACGAGCTTGCCTCCTCGTCCTTTCAGACAGATTGGGGCACGCGCTCCATCGGCGCCGGATCGGCCGGCTTCGATCCTGAGTCTTACGGCAAGGGCAGTGTCTGGCCGCTTGGCACCGCGGGTATGGCTCAAACTTTCTGGTCGGAGCATCGTCCCATCACTGCGCTGGCCATCTGGCAATCGCTGGTTCCCCTCGCTTCGCTTGATTCTCCTGGCCACTTTCCTGAAGTGATGGCGGGCAACTTCTATCGCCCGCAAATCGAGTCGGTGCCTGAGCAGACCTGGTCCTCCGCGGGCTTTCTTGACCTCACCATTCATGGCTTGCTCGGCCTGCAGACAGACTCGCTCGCCAAGCGTCTCGTCTTTGCGCCGCGCCTCCCGGCCCAGTGGAACGATGTCTCAGTCAAGCGCATCCAACTGGCCGGCGCCTCCGTCTCTCTGTCTTTACATCGCGACGCGAACCGGCTCACGGTTGTGATCGACAATGCGGGCGAGCCCTTCAAGTTTGAATTCTCTCCCGACCTTCCTCTTGGAGCCACGGCCCTGCACGCTCTGTTCAATCATCAAACCATCGTCGCCAAAGCGGAGACCTATCCGCGGCAGACCAGCGCAACGGTCATCGCCGACGCTCCGCACGGAAAGAGTGAAGTTCAACTCGACTGGAGCGGAGGCATCTCGATCATCCAGGACGTGCCGGCTCTTCAACTGGGCGATCCGAGTGCGGGCGTCCACATCGTCGATGTTCACTGCGAAGGAAAGACGCTCACAATCGCCGCCGATGTTCCCACGGATCGCGCATCGCAACTGCACCTCAAGACCGATTGGCCAATCACCCATGTCGACGGCGCCACAGTGCGCCCACGCGTAGACGGCCTCGTGGAACTCACCTTCGCTGCAACCCAGGGAGCGTCTTCACCTTATCGCCGAGCCAACGTAACCGTCGCGATCAAACCATGATCCAGGCGATAGCTCTTATTGAAGAAGCTCCCGTCATCGACGGTTGATCCGGCCGATAAACATTGACGGTCCTTGCGCCTTCTTTCTGGCGCAAGGGGGAACGTAAGATCCCTTGTGAACTGGATCAACCGCGCTACTGAATCGTGTACGTGTGCGTACCGCTGCCAATGTTCTCAGTCCTGTTGAGCGGAAGAATCACCGTGGCCGTTGTGTTCGCGGGGATCGTAACGGTAAACCGATTCTTGCTCTGTTGCCAATCGGAGACAATGGTGCCGTATGCAGAGTCGTACTCCACGTGCAATCGGGGAAGCGCCGTGTCAAAGTGAGGCTGAATGGTGATGTGATGAAATCCCGGACCACTCGCATCGGTATCGATGCCCGCTGCGCGGCGATAGACCCAGGCCATCACGGCCCCGAAAGCATAGTGGTTGTAGGAGTTCATTGACGGGTCTCCGGTGTCGCCGTTCCAGCGTTCCCACCATGTCGTCGCGCCCTTTTTGACCATGTAGCCCCACGAGGGATACGTGTCTGAAAGCAGCAGTCTGAAGGCAAGATCGGACCTGCCGTTCTGGTCCAGCACAAACATCAGGAACGGTGTGCCGAGGAAGCCGGTCGTGAGGTGATTGCCGTGGGCTTCCACATCCTTGGCGATCCGATCAACCATGTTGCCCACCAGTGCCGGCGGAGCAATGCCGGTGAAGATGGTGGCAAGATAACCCGTCTGCGTATTTCCTTCAACGCTGCCGTCGTCCTTCACATAAGCCGCACGATAGGCGGCCGCGATGTGATCGTATTGTTGCTGATACTTCTCCGCATCCTCCGGGTGATGGGTCGCCTTGGCCATCTCAACCATTTCGCGAGCAATCAGAGCCCAATAAGCAGTCCCGATCAGCTCGCCGGGTGTGTGCTGATCCGGCGCCAGCCAATCGGCGTAGTTGCTGCCCAGCGCGTTGCGGCGCAGGTAGTCGGGATTGTTGGCAAGAATGAATTCCATCCAGCGCTGCATGGCCGGCCAGGAGCGCTCCACGACACTCGCGTCTCCATATTGCAACCACGCCGCGTAGGGGATAAATACTCCGGCATCGCCCCAGCCAGGCGCGCCGGGGTTCGGGCCAAGAATGTTTGGAGAGGTATCTGTAAATGCGCCGGCTGCGCTCTGTGCGTCAATCACATCGAGCATGAACTTGCGCGTGAAAGCGTCGATATCGAAGTTGTAGGTGCCTGTGCGCCAGAATGCGCCGGCATCGCCCATCCAGCCGAGCCGTTCGTCGCGCTGCGGGCAGTCTGTGGGGATGGAGACGAAGTTGCCGCGTTGTCCCCACGCTCCCAGCTCGTTCATCTTGTTCAGCAGTTCGCTGGAGCTTGCGAGCCGCACAGCGGGCGTGGGCGGAAGACTATTGAAGACCAGGCCCTCGATAGTGCCGAGAGTCGGCGCGGCGGTTGGCGCACCACCGAGGAATGAGATCTCGACATAGCGGAAACCGTGGAAGGTAAACTCCGGCGTCCATGTTTCCTCGCCCTCGCCTGAGAGCACATACGTATCGGTTGCGTCGGCGTTGCGCAGGTTCTCGGTGTAGATGCTGCCATCCGGGTTGAGCCGCTCCGCATAGCGCATCCGCACCACGGTGCCGCGCGGCCCGCGGACGTGAATGCGAATATTGCCGACCATATTCTGCCCCATGTCGAAAATTGCCGGATGAACAGCATTCGCGGGGGCAAGGCCAATCGGATGAACCGTCCGTACCGTATTGATGAGCAGGTCGGGCTGTGCAGTGACTCCCATGCCTCTGTCCGGCGGCTCTGCCGTGATGGCCGGCATCCAATGAGCACCGTTGAAATGCGACGAGGTCCAGTCGCGCTGGGCCAGGCGCGCATCGTAGGACTCGCCTCCGTAGATCTCTGAAAACGTGATCGGAGCGGGGGCGGTTTGCCAGCTCGGGTCCGTGACAATCGTCCGATGCTGGCCGTTTGCAAAGGTCAGCTCAAGCTGCGCTCGCAAGAGATCGGGCCCATGGTAGGACCGGAAGCCGGCCCAGGTCATCGGCGAACTGTACCAGCCGCCGCCCAATATCACGCCCAGCGTGTTGGCGCCGTGAGTAACGAGCGAGGTCACGTCGTATGTCTGGTACTGCACACGCTTGTGGAAGTCGGTCCAGCCCGGAGCCAGCAACGTGTTCCCAGCGATCGCCTCATTGTTGATGTATGCGTGATAGGCGCCCAGCGCCGTAATGGTGAGCCGCGCCGCGCTGACCGGTGATTCAACGGTGAAATTCTTGCGCAGCAGGGACGCATCCGTCGCGACCCGGTCGGGGCCGGGGATCGCCTGCTGCCGGTCTGCGCCGATACCGAAGGCCATGGAGAGCGGGCCGGCGTCTTGAACTGTCTGCCACACATCCTGCGCCGTGGTGCGGGCCTGCCACTTGTCATCCGTCACCAGGCGATCCTCGGTGCCGTCCGCGCGCGTTATGTGAATTGCGGCCGCCAGTGCCGCGGGAGATTTTTGCGCCTCATCGTCCGTGCGATGCGAGACGACATCGATCTCCACTTCGTTCTTGCCCCCATGCAGCAAATAGCCAATCTCTTCGCGATCGAATGCGCCCCATTCGTCGTGATGGCCTGTCACCTTGCCATTCACGCGCGCCGTGAACGCTCCCCGTACCAGAACATGCAGGCTCCCTGCAACCGGTGCATGACCCAGTTCAAATTCGTAACGGAAGTGCGCAGGCGTTCCAGAGGCAACATGCATTGCGTCTGCCCCCCGCAGCCAGACCCAGCGAATAGCGTCGAGCTCCTTCTCCGCCACCGGATCCTTGCGCGTAATCCATTGCGCCTTCCAGTCGGATGCACTCAAGAGTCCAGTCTCAAACCACGTGGGCGCCGATGCGGTCATCTTTCCCGCGCTATCCCAGGTAATCACCTTCCACGCATAGCGCTGCTGCGGCTTCAGCGCTGCGCCGGCGTAAGCAATATCGACAGACTCTGAAGAGGCTACACGCCCTGAATCCCAGCTTGAAGCATGGCCCGCACGCAGATTCTTCAAGTCCGAGTCGACCAGGATCTCATAGGCCGACTGGGCCCAGTCGGGCGTCGTCGCATCGCTGATCCAGGAGAATGTCGGCTGGGGCGAGTCGAGACCGATCGGAGTCTTCAGTGCGTTGGTCTGAAGATGCACCGGAGCCGCATGAGCGGCGGATGCCAGAAGAGCAAAGTAAAGTGCGAGTTTCGACATGGGATGAAGCCTCCGCGACAATCTTGAAAGATGATACCTATTGAAACATATCCACACTACGCCAAACCTTGGCAGCGCGTGGAGGAATGTCCATCGTGAAGGCATCGATCTTGCCTCTCTGCTGTTGACGAATTCGCCGGACGCCCCTCCGCCTGCTCAGCGCATTCAGCGGACGCAGATCAATCGTGCATCGACCCTGTCGAATAGTAGAAGTTTGGATAAGGTCCGTGCGCAGAGATCGGATCGTCTCCAGACGCAATGGCGAGGCGTGACGATCCACGCGTCAACTCAAAGCGCGGCGCATAGCCGGCGGTCATGGGAACCTCCACATCGGTCGACCCCGCAGGCAGCGTAAGCGAGGCGGATTTTTCTCCGAACGATACATGCAGCATGGCCGGCGCAGTGAGATTTGCCGTTATATAGAGGACGTTTGCCAGCGGCCCAAACAGTTTGATCGCTCCCGTATCTCCGTCACTCGCCGCAGTCATCTGGGTGCGGTACGCCCAATACACCGAATCGTTCACAAGGTCAGGCTGCACTCCCGTTTTGTACCACTGGATGAAGAAGGCTAAAAGCTCCGTGGCCCCGCGATGGGAATGGAAGAAACTCAAAGTGGACGGTGGCGCCACGCTGCCTCCCAGATCGTTCGCATGGGGGTATTTTGCTGCGTCGTCGATTGGGCTGACATAGGTCCCTTCGATGAAGTCGTTCCAGGTAATGATCTCCACCCATTCAGGATGAGTCTTCTGGATTGCGTTCATCCACATCGCGCGCATTCCTGCAAAGCCGCTGTATTCGTAGTCGCGCCCGGCATTTGCGCCCCAGAACTGCAGGCAGATGGGCGCCATGTACAGCTTGCCGGAACGGTGCAGGATGTTTGCATACGCTTCTGAAGACGGCAATTGATCCGGAGAGTGGCCGAGCGCGGGAACTCCGGCGATTCCCCAATAGAACGCACCATCGATGAGATGCGCATACTGAGCCAGGCCTGTCTTGATGTCATCGCCTTGCGGGAGTTCACCTCCCCAGAAGAGCGCGGGCACGAGATAGACAGGAATCGGGGCGTTGGATGGCTGGCCGCTCACGGAAGGCAGTGCGCCTTGCGCGTCGTACTCGGACGGATGGGAGCCCTTTTCGAGATCGTTGCGCAACTGCTTCCAGAAGGCGGGTCCAAGCTTCGTTCCGGCAAAGGTGGTCAGCACAAACTTGCCGTTCCACTTGAAGTAGAGCTTCGAGTAGCGCTCATTGTTGGCGAAGCGGCGCATCATGTCTTCCACGTCCGCTGCGTCGTTGGAGCAGCACATATCGGCCGAGAACATGAGCTTGAAATCGGAGTGAAGGCGATACGCGGCTTCAAACATCTCTGACGCCCGACGGATATAGCGAGGTTCCTTGAGCCAGCCGCCGGCATTCAGCGCGAAACCGTCGACGCCGATGGCTTGCGCCTGACGTATCTCGCGTTGGTATGAAGCGATAACCTGCTCGCTGTCAGCGTCGCCGGGCGCATAGTCTTGATTGGCCAGCATGTAATGCGCGAAAACAACTCGCTGTGCGCTTGCCGAAACGCACACCGCACCGCAAAGAGCGAGGGCCGGCAGACCCATCCTGAGCGCGAAAATGCGGCACGGTGATTTCATCGCTACAACTCTACCACCGGGAAGAGAGTGCCATGCAGGGAACTACCAGAAGAAGGCGGCTTCTATCCTGGGCGGCGAGGAGCGCCCGTCGATGATCTCAGTGCTCAGCACAAACTCCATATTCTGCCCGTCCCAGTTCTTCGGCGCGCGCGCATTGATCAGTTCCATATTGCTGGGAATGGTGAGGAATTCACCGGCGGCAACGGTTCCGCCGCGAGCGATCCCTGCCGAGACAATGGCGATCTTGCCCGTATTCGCGTCCTGGAAACGCGCGACGATCGCATAGTCGCGATAGTTGTGTGTGGCCTGTTGCAGACCGCGATCAATTGACCAGCGGACATGCGTGGGAGATTGCGTGTCTTCAATCCAGAAGTGGGTCATATCGGCGTCGTTGCCAAATCGATAGCGCAGGCCGCGGGTCATGCGCAGGGTCCATGCGTTGTCGAAAGCCCCCACAAAGATGGCTGGGCCGCGGCGCAGATCCGTCAGGGTCGAAGTGCTATCGCCCATGAGCAGGTAGCCTTGTCGATTCGTGTCTCTCCGCAGTTGGCCAGTCTGCCCGTGTATGTTCGCGCCGGGTCCATCCTTCCGATTGCGCCGCTTGTGCAAAGCGCGAATGAGACTCCGAAAGGCCCCCTGACGTTGCGCGTGTATGTGGGTGATTCGTGTGCCGGAGAACTTTATCAGGATGACGGCAAGACGTATGCCTATCGGCAGGGCGGTTTTCTGCGGATGAAGTTCAGTTGCGAAAAAACTCCGGAGGGGCTAACTCTGAAGATCGGCCCGCATGAAGGTGCCTATCCGGCCTGGTGGAAGGATATACACGCGGAAATTTTTGGTTGGAGCTCCACGCAAGGCAAGATCTTTTTGAATGCGAAGGCTGCCTCAATCCCGATTGAACGGCAACCCCAGAAGATCGCGCTCACGATTGCGGATGATGGCAAGGGGCTTGAAGTCGAACTGAAGTAGAACCCATTTTTCAGTCAGACGCTCAAGAGCCACCTGTCGCGATCACTTCGGATTGGGTTCAACCCTCCAGACTGTTTTGACGGGCAGGCGCAGTGGAGTGCACCGCTGCTCCCCGAAGTCCGTTGCCCCGCAAACGAAGGCGCAGTGCGATCGCCAACAGGCAAACGAGCGCGGCTATCTCAAGAAATACCTTTCCTCCGTCGAGCAGGTCGGGGTGGCCATCTTTCAGCTCCGGATCGGTAAGGATGCTGTGGAGGAACAGCAGCACGGCGGCAGGAAACACCAGGTAATGCAGCTTGCGCCACAGTGGCCGCCCCATGCGCGCGCGCAACAGCGAAGTGACAAACACCAGAACCAGAAGATAGAGGGCAGCCGCTCCGGCCATGTTGATCCATGGCTGCAGCGGCGACTGAATCGGCAGCAGAATATCGAAAATGCGAAATCGCGGCGTGCCAATAAACAGCAGCACCAGCGGATGAGTCAATGTCAGCAGGATCGTGAGCCAGGCCGTCCACCGGTGCAACGCGAAGACGTTGATGCGCCGGTGCGGCCATGATCGCACCGGGCTGTAGCGCATGGAAATCAGCATGCCAAGCAGCAGATTCAACGCAGCCGCACCCGCGGCCCCGAGGCCAAGATACGAGCAGAGGTCGAGCAGGGTCATAGGCTTTTGCTGAGGCTTTCAGCTCTCATCCTTCGTCTTCAAGAAGAGAACCGGAAAACACCTCTTTTTGTGCTCCCGCGTTTGTGATGTATTCTGCCACTCTACAGACTATCCCCTCTTCCCAGGAGCAGCACCATGTTCTGTCGGCGTCGTCTTCCCCTTCTTTGCGCGGTTTTCTGTTCCGCAATCTTCGCGGCGCAGGCGCGGCAATATCCCGCCGGATTCCTCGCCGGCCTGGAGTGGCGCGACGTGGGCCCGATGCGTGGAGGCCGCACCTACGCGGTTGCCGGCAGCGCCAGCCAGCCCGACACGTTCTACATGGGCTCAGTCGGCGGCGGCGTCTGGAAGACTGAAAACAGCGGCCGCACCTGGTTTCCCATCGCCGACCAGGGCATTCCCATCGGCTCCATCGGCGCCATTGCGGTCGCGCCGTCCAATCCCGATGTGGTCTACGTCGGCACCGGCGAGCCGGACATCCGCAGCCAGCATTCGTACGGCATCGGCGTCTTCAAATCCACCGACGCGGGCAAAACCTGGACCCACATCGGTCTCGAAAACACGCGCCAGATCGGCCGCATCGTCGTCGATCCCGCCGATCCGAATCGCGTCTATGTTGCGGCTCTCGGCCACGTCTACCAGGCCAATCCCGATCGCGGCGTCTTTCGCTCCACGGACGGCGGCGCACACTGGACGAAGATCCTGGCCAGCGAAAAGCTTCCCAACGACGTCGGAGCAATCGATCTGGCAATCGACCCCAGCAATCCGCATGTGGTCTACGCCTCGCTGTGGGGTACGCGGCGTCCGCCGTGGTCGGTCTATGCGCCCACGAACATGCCGGGCGGTGGGCTTTACAAGTCCATCGACGGCGGCGACTCCTGGAAGCAACTGACCGGCGGCCTGCCCACGGATGATTTCGTCGGCAAGATCGGCATCGCGGTCGCGCCCAGCAATCCCAACCGCCTCTGGGCAGTCGTTGACGACCTGGGCAGCAGCATCGCCAAGCCAATGACTTTTTCACCCGCCGCAGCGCCTTCAACACCGCCGCCTGGCGGGGTCTATCTGTCGGACGATGCCGGCGCAACCTGGCGGCTCGTCAATCGCGAACAGCGCCTGTGGGGCCGCGGCTGGTACTTCGAATCGGTGTCGGTGGATCCAACCAACCCCGATCGCGCGTACGTGATCAACACCGCAACCTACATGACCACTGACGCGGGCAAGACCTTTGTCCCCGTCAAGGGAGCGCCTGGCGGCGACGATTATCACCAGCTTTGGATCAATCCGAAAGATGGCAACCGCATGGTGCTCTCGAGCGATCAGGGCACCGTGGTCAGCGTCGACGGCGCGCGCACATGGAGCACTTTCTACAACCAGCCCACCGCGCAGATCTACCATGTCGCTGCTGACAATCGCTTCCCCTACTGGCTCTACGGCGCGCAGCAGGACAGCGGAGGCGTGGGCGTCAGCACCTGGTCGCGCATGGGCGCGCTCAGCTTCCGCAACTGGGAGCCCATCTGCGAAGCCGGCGAAAGCAACACCGTTGTTCCCGACCCCAAAGACGGCAACATCCTCTATGGGGGCGGCGCCGGCCGCTGCGATCAGGCCCTCAATCTTTCGCTTCCCACCGGCCCACTGCCGGCCGCCGATCCCAACGACCCGAATCGCAAGACATGGACACTGCCCGAGATTTTTTCGCAGGCCGATGACGCACTCTACTTTTCCAACCAGTTCGTGATGCGTTCGCGCGATCGCGGCAAGACCTGGGAGAAAATTAGTCCCGACCTTTCCCGCGTGAACCCGGAAGTTCCCCGGACCCTTGACCCCGTCACCGCGAAAGACATTGACCAGCCCATGAAGGATCGCTTCGGCGTGGTCTATACCATCGCTCCGTCGCCGCTCGATGCAAAGATGGTCTGGGCCGGAACAGACGATGGCCTCATCCATGTTACGCGCGACGATGGCGCCACTTGGGCTGACGTCACTCCGCCCGCAATGACCGCGTGGAGCAAGGTCTCGCAGGTTGAAGCCGGTCATTTCGACAAGGAAACCGCTTATGCCTCCGTCGATCGTCATCGTCTCGCGGACGGCCAGCCGTACATCTACCGCACCCACGACGGCGGCAAGACGTGGGACAAAATCGTAACGGGCATTCCCGAGGGCGCATTCGTGAATTCGGTCAAGGAAGACACACACGTAAAGGGCCTGCTCTTCGCCGCCACCGAGCTGCGCGTCTACGTCTCGTCGAACGACGGCGGCCAGTGGGTTCCCCTCCAGAACAACATGCCCGTCACTTCGGTGCGCGACATCATTGTTCATGGCGAAGACCTGGCGGTTGCCACCTATGGCCGCGGCTTCTGGGTGCTTGACCAGATGCCTCCGCTGCGGCAGTTCGCTGAAAAAGGCGGAGAAATCGCTTCGGCCGGCGCATATCTCTTTGAGCCCGGCGAAACGCTGGCCATCCATAACGGCGGACAGAATGGAACGCCGCTCGCACACGAGGAACCGCAGGAGCAGAATCCGCCGGCAGGCGTGGTTGCCTACTACTGGCTCGGGGCCGCATCAACGCAGCCACTCAAAGTAGAGCTGGTTGATCATGATGGAAAAGTCCGCGCATGCCTGGCCAGCGACACACCCGCACATCCCGTGGATACGGAAGCCATCAATGTGCAAGCGGTGTGGGAGCAGCCAACCCCGCCACCCTCAGTCGCCGCAGGAATGCATCGTGTCGCTCTCGCTCCCGCCCAGTCCAGGGGCTTTGGCCGCGGAGCCAGTGCCGCACCGCCCGTCGATGCCTGCCATCCAGCCGGAACACCGCCGCCCCCGCCGCCAGCCAATCCCATGCAGTTCCGCCGTGCTCCAGACTTCCTCAAGCCCGGCAATTACACCGTCAAGCTCACTGTTGACGGTCACACTTATTCCCAGCCAGCCACCGTCAAGCCCGATCCGCGCGGCCTGCTCGACAGTTCCATTGCTCCAGACAACAACAATGACGACGAATAGTTTCTGCCTGATCTCTGCCAACCCCACACCTTGTCCAAAGGGAGCGTACCCTCGTGCCTAATTCTTTTGTGTCCAGCCTCTTTCGCCATGCCGCCCTCGCCTGCACCCTCTCTGCCCTCGCCGCAGCCGCGCAGCAACCCGCCCCGCCCAAACCGGACAGTCCCTTCGAAGGGCTGAAGCTCCGCCAGGTCGGTCCCTTCCGCGGCGGCCGCGTCGATGCGGTCGCGGGCGTTCCCGGCCAGCCCTTCGTCTACTACTTCGGTGGAACCGGCGGCGGCGTCTTCAAAACAGTCAACGGCGGCCACACCTGGGAGCCAATCACCGACGGGCAAATCAACTTTGGCTCCATCGGTTCCATCGCCGTCGCCCCGTCTGATCCCAACGTGATCTACGTCGGCACCGGTGAGAGCGCCATCCGCGGCAACGCCTCTCACGGCGACGGCGTGTACAAGTCAATGGATGCAGGCAAAACCTGGACCCATGTGGGCCTCGAAGATACGCAGCAGATCGGCCAGATCCGCATCGATCCAAAGAACCCTGACCTGGTTTACGTCGCGGCCCTCGGTCACATGTCCGGTCCCAATCCGGAGCGCGGCGTCTTCCGCAGCAAAGACGGAGGCAAGAGCTGGCAAAAGGTCCTCTTCAAGTCAGACAACGCCGGCGCCATCGACATCTCTATGGACGACACCAATCCGCGCGTCCTCTACGCGGCCATCTGGCAGGTGGTGCGCAAGCCGTGGACATTTGAGAGCGGCGGTCCCGACGGGGGCATCTGGAAATCGACGGACGGCGGCGATACTTGGAAAGAACTCACCCACAATCCCGGTCTGCCCAAGGGCGTTCTCGGCCGCATCGGCGTCACCGTCTCGCCCGCCAATCCCGATCGTGTCTGGGCGCTCATCGAGGCCCAGGAAGGCGGCATCTTCCGCTCCGACGACGCCGGCGCAACCTGGACCAAGCTCAACGGCGACAACTCCATCAAGCAGCGTGCCTGGTACTACTCGCAGATCTTCGCCGATCCTAAAAACGAAAACACCGTCTACGCCGTCAACACCAGCTTCTTCCGCTCCACTGACGGCGGCAAAGCCTTCAGTCGCATCCGCAACCAGCACGGCGACAATCACGACCTGTGGATCGCTCCTGAAGATCCCAACCGCTTCATCGAATCAAGCGACGGCGGCGCGCAGATCACCTTTGACGGCGGCAAGAGCTGGAGCACGGAAGACAATCAGCCCACCGGCCAGTTCTATCGTGTCGCCGTGGACAACGACTTTCCCTACCACATCTACGGCGCGCAGCAGGATAACTCGACCGTCGCCATTCTCAGCCGCAGCAACGGCGGCGCAATTACTGAGCGCGACTGGCACGACGTAGGCGGCGGCGAAAGCGGCTGGATCGCGCCCGATCCGCTCGACTCCAACTTCGTCTACGCCGGCTCCTACGACGGCCTGCTCACCCGCCTCGACACCAAATCCGGCACCATGCGTGACGTCAACGCATGGCCCGACAATCCCATGGGCTCCGGCGTTGAAGCCATGAAATACCGCTTCCAGTGGAGCTTCCCGCTGCTCTTTTCGCCCCACAACCCAAAGCGCCTCTACGCCGGCAGCAACGTCCTGCTCGCTACCACCGACGAAGGCCAGCACTGGACCGCGATGAGCCCCGACCTCACCCGCAATGACAAATCGAAGCAAGGCCCCTCTGGCGGCCCCATCACCAAAGACAACACGGCGGTTGAGTATTACGACACCATCTTCACCGTCGATGAATCGCCGCTCAAGGCCGGCCTCATCTGGGCAGGCTCCGATGACGGTCTCATCAACATCACCACCGATGACGGCAAAACCTGGCAGAACGTCACACCCAAAGACGCACCCGAGTGGATTCGCATCAACTGCATCGCCGCGTCTCCCTTCGATCCTGGCACTGCCTACGTCGCAGCGACGATGTATCTCACGGACGACTTCCATCCCTTCCTCTGGAAGACCACCGACTACGGTAAGACCTGGAAGAAAATCGTCGACGGCATTCCGGCCAACGACTTCACCCGCGCCATTCGCCCCGATCCGAATCAAAAGGGCCTGCTCTTCGCCGGCACCGAGTCGCACCTCTACATCTCCTACAACGACGGCGACAAGTGGCTGCCCTTCCAGCTCAACCTTCCGCAAACGCCGGTCACCGACATCACCTTCCAGAAGCGCGACGACGCCATGATCCTCGCCACCCAGGGCCGCGGCTTTTATGTGCTCGACGACATGCCGTTGGTCCGCGCCCTCGATCCAGCCAAATTCCACAGAGATGAACCCGTCAAGCTGTTCCCCGTAAAGACAGTTCTGCGTATCCCGGGCGGCGGTGGCTTTGGCGGCAGAAATCCGGCCGCGGGCCAGAACCCCGCCGACGGCGCATTCTATTACTTCTTCAAGGAGAAGCCCAAGGACGAAGTCAAGCTGCGCGTCCTCACTGCCGCCGGCAAGCTGGTGCGCGAAATCTCCAGCAAGCCGCCCGCGCATCCTGATGACGAGGATGGGGACGACGAAGGCCCGCACAACTCGCTTCTCCCCGTAAAGGAAGGCCTCAACCGTTACGTGTGGGATCTTCGCTATGAAAAAGCCACAGGCTTTCCGGGGCTGCTGATGTGGGGCGGTTCTCTTGATGGTCCGCTCGCCATTCCCGGCGACTACAAAGTCGAACTGGTAGTCGCAGGCAAAACGCAGTCGGAGAACTTCACGATTGTGAAGGATCCCCGCGCGCCCACCACGCCAGACCAGTTTGAGCAGGAGCTGGCTCTCGGCCTCAAGATTCGCGATCGGGTTACTGACGCCAACAGCGCCGTCATCCGTATCCGCGCTGCCAAGGATCAGCTCAAGCCCTACCTTGCCAGCGCCAACGAGAAGGTGAAAACCAGCGCCAAACAGCTCACCGATCAACTGACGGCGATCGAAGAAAACATCTACCAGACCAAGCTGCACGCCGACGAAGACGCGCTCAATTTCCCCATCCGCCTCAACAACAAAATCGCGGCCGTGGGCGGCGTGGTGGAGTTGACTGACATCAGTCCAACCTCCCAGGCCATTGCGGTCTTCGATGAGGTCTCCGCCAAACTCCAGGTCGAACTCGATCGTCTGCACCAGGTCGAGACGACCGGCATTCAGGAGTTCAACACATTGGTCCGCGATCAGAACATCCCCGCAATCAACCCCGAATCAAAGCCTGAACCAAAGCCCGAACCCAAGAAGGACTGAGCAACCATCGCGCGCATTTCGAAGGGCTTCACGGCAAGACCTGCTCAATCCGGCCACGGCATTTCAAGACCGTAGCCGGATTGAGCAATTTCCGTTTGGAAGAGCATTTCGCGAATCAACCCGCACGCCTGTTACTGGAGATTCGCGCCCCCATCGTGATTTCAATTGACCGCACTCTTGTTGGCGCGCCCCACCCACTTGCTCCACAGTGCAGGATCGGCGAGGAGCTTGATGTAAACTCCGCCCACCACCGATCGAGCCTGAAAGCTTACCTCACGAGCTGAAACTGTGTCATACCAATCCGTCATGGGTACGCGGTCTGTCGTGTGGTTCAGGAACTCAAAAACCGGATGGACAAAGGTCTGGAAATCCGTCGGATTGCGCGCCAGCGTTGCAGACCAGAGCGTCCAATCCAGTTTGGTGTAGGTCGCACGATTATCCAGCGGCAGCCCAAAGCGGTTCACCTTCGTCTTGTAGAACGCGATCTCTTCATCGGCAACTTCCGCTGGGAACAGGTGAATGTTGAGGATGTTATCCCAAACCAGGTTGTATTTCTGGCTCCATGTATCGGACTTATCGAATGCCAGCTTGTAGTGATCTTTATCTTTTGCCATCGACACCCACTTCGCAGCCATCGATTTCGCGGCAGCTTCGTACTGGGCCGCGGCCTTCTGGTCGCCAAGCTTTTCGGCAAGTTGAGAATATGCAGCCAGGGCCTCAATCGCCTTGATGGAAAGATTTGTGTTATGAGCCAGGTGCCCGGCGAAATCATCCGTGCACAACTGGTTCTCCGGATCGAACCCTTTGGCAAGAAGATACTCAGCCCATTTTGTCAGCAGCGGCCAGTACCGCGCGGCGAAATCGGAATTGTGTTCCGCATGAGCGATTGCCGCGACCATCAGAATCATGTCCCCGGACTCTTCCACCGGCATCTGATCCTCTTCACTCACTTCGCCTCCGCCATACAGTTGGCCGTTCGCCAGTGGATAGACGCCGAGATCGTGCGGAGCAAAAGGGAACTTCCAACGCCCCGATTGCGCATAGCGCATCACCGGCTCAAGCTGTGCTTCAGCCAGCTTCGGATTCAGGAAAAGAAACATCGGCGAGGACGGATAGATCACATCGACAGTGGAGATGGATCCATTGCTGAAGTTTTCCTTGGGCATAAAGAACGCTACCCCACCCGCATCTTCTACAAGCTTGTGCGCGCCGATTGCCTGCCGGAATGCAAGCGTTGCGATGGCGGCATATTCCGGTCCTCCTGCTTGCGTCAGGTCATGCTGCAAGTCCAGGTCGTATTGCTCGGCCCGTTTCTGCAAGGGCTCAAAGTCGCGCTCCGCGCCGGCAAGCAATGCACTGAACGTAGGGAACTCCTTTCGCCAATAGGGCAAGAGCCTCTGCTGCATATACTCCACTGAGTAAACATCGTCATAGCCCAGAAGCACGTGGCGCGTTACGGCTGTCGCGCCAACCGAGCCGAGGTTCAGCACAAGGTTAAGTGTCGGCGGCGGAGGATAGCGGCTCTCCGGCATGCGCGGCTGCGCCAGGTCATCCTCCTCGGGAATCTTCCCCGTAGTGATGAACTTCTCGCGATAGGTTTCATTTCCCGCGGCCTCTTCACTCGCGCCCTCGGCAGACGGAACCGCCATATAGAAATATCCCCAGTCGATCCGCAGGTTATCTCCGAACTTCTCCAGCATGGGCTGCCTGGTCGTACCGGCGCGAAGCAGATCGAGTCCTTTGATCTCCGCTCGCGACCAAACAACAGACTCGTCGCGCGTATTGGTTGCGAGCGCGGCATCGGCGTCCAGATAAATCGCGACATCGTGCTTGCCTCCATCGCGCGATTTCACATCCCACACCAGGTACGTGACCGGCCTCGCCATGATGCGCAAATCGTCAGGAAGCGCGGGCGTGAGAAACGTAACCCGCAACTCGATCTCGGCACTTTGCAATGTGACGATCGTGCGGGTCGGCGTAATCTGACGGCTGGTTTCTTCCAACGCGGGAACCCCGCCGTCCGCATCGCCAAGAAATCGATAGGTCTTTTCGTTCACCCGAACAAGCCCGTTGAGCTCATTGCGAACGCCCGTCCAGTGTTTGGTGGGCCCATCGGTCAGTCGATCTCCCGTTGACCAGATGCTGAAGTAGGGATCATGCACAACCAGGGGAGTCGCCGGCGCGCGCAGTGCAACGCTCGCGTCCTGCTGCGCGATGCCTGCAATCGAAACACAACATTGAAATGCAACTGCCAGCAAGCCGTTCAAATGAAAACGCTTCATCTCACAATCCCTTCAAAGTCTCGATGCAAGGCTTTTACGCACTTTCCCCGGTCAATTGGTCCGGCCGATCCGTTTTTCAAACGATGAAACCACAGAATACTGCACGCAACTGCTCCAATGAGGCGCGCCTTCACGTTCCGCCGCGTCAGAGCTGCGATCGCCGCGCGCGGTCTACGATTTGCATTGAGGAAAGGCTGTGATGCGAAGCTTCGCGGCCGCATACGGAATCAGCGTGATCGTCTCCTCCGGCGAATCGCTTGCAACGGGGCTTTGCGGCAGCGGATTGGCAGCGCCGTCGTCCGCGCGCCACCCATTGAGCCTGCGCGCCTTCACCGTAAGCCGCACTGGCGTGTGCTTGCCGGTAAATGGTCCCGAAGCGACTTCCGCTTCCATCACCTCGATGCTTGTTCCCGGCGCGGCAGTATCCACCTTCAATGCATAGTTCCAGGGCGCTGTTGGAAACACCTGCCAATCGGCGGTCATCCCTCGATCGCGCAGCTTCACCCAGCTTTCGCCAACGTTCAATGAGAAGACAAGCGGCCCGCGCTCAATAGCAATCGAGTCGTTGAACCACCGGGAAACCCGCGGGGCCATTGGAAACACAATCTCAACGCGGTCGCCATCTTTCCACCTGCGTTCAACGCGTGCAAATGTGCCTGGCGCCGGCGCGGGAGCGGCCTCACCGTTCACTGTGATCGTCGCACCCGCAGCCCATGCCGGAATGCGGAATTGCATGGGAAAACTCACCGGCGACGCAGGACTCACCGTGAACCGCACAGTGCTGTGGAATGGGTAGCCAGTCTCCTCGGCGATATGAACTGGAGTGCCGCCCAGCACGATGTTCACCGCGCAGGGAGCGTATGCGGCCGCCACCAGGCCATCCTGCCCGGCATGGTTCTCCGCGGCAGAAAGCATGAATAAACTCGCCGCAAATTTAGGCCAGCCCTGGTGGAAGTTCGCCGCGCAGCATCCGAAGTTCGGCTCCAGTCCATACAAATTGGATTCGGGCCCGTCGGTGGTCCAGGGCTTATGGTGCAGGCTGCACTCCACCTGGTTCGGCTCCTGGTTGTACTGGTGCGCCCACATGTCGTCGGTGAATGTGCCGGGCAGCGCATTGAATGCCAACTGTTCCAGCCGATCGCCGAACGCGGGATCGCCAACGATCGCCAGCGCATGCTCAAGCGAATACATGTATTCCACCACCGTGCAAAGCTCAGAGCCCTGAGAAGGATCGAGGCCGGCAAGGTGCTCGTCACAGGAGAACATGCCGTTCGGCAAGCCGTGGTACTTGTTCAACTCTGAGATCATCTTGAGCGCGGCGGATCGGTCGACGTTGGAATCGGAGACCTGCGACCACACAGGGCCGGTCTTGATCGCCTGTCCGTTGTTGACCCCATGCGTTGCCAGCGCCAGGTCCTTGAGCCCCTCGCCTTTCTCAAGTTTTATGTACTCTGCCGTGATGCGCTGCGTGTATTTGAAGTCATCGAACTCGGCCTCCCAGTCATAGCCTTGCCTGTGCAGCAATTGGGCCAGATCAAGCAGATAGGCCGAACCGGTACGGTTGTAGAGCCACACAACACTCAGCAACTCATCCTGCCAGCGGAATTTTGACCAGTCTCGCAGTGGGCGGCCCGGCAATTCAGCCAATTGATAACGGAAGTACTTCTCCATCACGGGGATCACGCGGCTGTCGCCCGTGAACTCCTGGTATTGCGTCAGAGCCTTCAGCATCACAATGCGCGGCCACCAGTCATCGTTCGAGGCAGGGCCGATCATCCCACTGGGCGCTTGGTTATTGAGCGTCCAATCGATCCACCGCTGTGCCTTTGCCTTCAGGCGCGCGTCGTCGAGCAGATAAGCAAGCGGCACCAGACCATCCAGAAAATAGGGTCCGCGTTCCCACGATTCGCCCTTTCCACCCAGCCAGCCGCTATCCGGGCCGACATCGGTCCAGGTTTCGTCCAGGTGTCCGCTGAGCCCGTCGGCCTGGGTCCGAAGCTGCTCTTTCAGCCAGCCGGCGGGACGAATGGATCCCTGCGGCAAGAAATAAAATTTGCTCGGAGCCAGCGGCGTTCGGTTCCTGAATGTCGCCTCTGCCGAAGAAGGTCTCCCTTCTGAAGTAGGTCCGGGTGCGCCGGGTTCCGCAAAAAGGCGTCCAATGGGAAGCGTTGACGCTACGCCGAAAAGCCCAAGGCAATTTAAAAAGCTGCGGCGTGTTGAAAACGATTTCTCTAGGGATGGCACGAATGACTCCTGGATCAACTTTGCCCTATCCTATACAGCTCTTTCATTGTGCGCATGGTACAGATGGTCTACTTGTTGCGCTTCGGTTATCGAGTTCTGTTTTCATTCCGCCCAGCCCCCTGCCCCTGGCGATTACCAGGCGCAGGCCCTCCGTTCAGCTGTTCAATTCAATCAGGCCGCGGTGAATCGCCGTGGTGGCCGCCTCAGTTCGGTCCGAGACTTCCAGCTTTTCAATCACGCTGTTCACATGGTTTCTAACCGTGTTGCCGCTGATGTCGAGGGCGCTGCCGATCTGCTTGTTGGTCAGCCCGCGGGCCAGCATTTGCAACACCTCGAGTTCGCGCGGGGTTAGATTGGTGCGCATCATCCGCTCCGCAAGCCGTGCGGCAATGTGACGCGGAAAATAGCGCCGGCCGGCATGAACGGCGCGAATCGCCTCCAGCATGTCCGATTGTGGCGCGTCCTTCAGCAGGTAGCCCTGCGCGCCTGCTTGCACGGCCCGGTAAATGTCCTCGTCCGTCTCAAAGCTGGTGAGGATGATGACGCGCACATTGATTTTCGCCCGCTTGATCGCATGCAGCGTGTCGATGCCATTCATGCCCGGCATGCGCAGGTCCAGCAGAACCAGGTCAGTCGGCTTGCTGCGCAGTATCCCCAACGCGTCTTCGCCGCTGGCTGCCGATCCGGCTACCTCCACGCCTGCCTGGGTGCCAAGCATGCTGGTCAGGCCGGCCAGCACCACTGGGTGATCATCCACGATAAGAATTCGAATCGGGCTGCTTCGAGGGTCGGACATCGGTCCATTGCTCCTTGAAATATCTCCACGAAAGTTTTGGCCAGTTGATGAGTGTAATGCGAGGCGGCAGCGGTGCGTTGATCCGGATGCGTGTGCCTGCGCCCGGCTCGCTCTCGATGTGAAACTCGGCTGAGATGCTCTGCGCCCGGCGCTTCATGCCGCGAATGCCGAACCCGCCCAGCCCGTTGCCTTTTTGAAAACCTGTGCCGTTGTCCTCAATCTGCAGGCAGGCCAGGTTGTTGCCGTAGGTCAGGCGAATGGTCAGCATGCCTGGCTGCGCGTGCCTGACCGCATTCGCAATCGCCTCCTGTCCAATGCGGTAGAGTGTGTCGGCAATGCGCAAGGGGATCGGCCTCTGATCGCCTTCCCTCTCCACAACAACCTCAACCGTGCCTCCCTCCACCATGCGCCGGGCGCAACGTTCCAACGCGGCGAGAATGTCCTCTGACTCCAGTGACTCGGGGCGAAGCGTTGCAATACTGCGCCGCGCTTCTTCATGACTGTGGCGAACCAGGTTGCTGGCCAGGTCCAGTTGTTGAAGCACCGCCGACTCTTCTTCCGGCAGCCGGTTGCGAATCGCCTGCAACTGAAATCCGATCCCCGCAAAGCTCTGCGCCAGCGTGTCGTGCATCTCGTGAGCCAGGCGCTGCCGCTCCTCCAGCACGCCCTGCAGCCGCCAGTGCGCAATGCGGTGGTAAACAAAGTTCACCACCAGCGCCAGCACCAGTAAACCGAAAACGATGGCGATGATGTGCCCCGTGCTCCACCACGGCGGCCCCGCAAGTACTTCAAGATCTTCATTGGAGCGCAACAAGAGGACGAATGGAGTTAGATTCCTGGTAAAAGCCGGGTCCACAACGCAGATGCCGCGCAGACGCAGACTGCTGCCAAGCTTGACCGTGTTGAAAAGATAGTCGCTGCGTCCTGGATTCAGAATTGCCCGGAAAGACTGCGGCCCCTCATCGAGATTCAGGATCAATGAATTGTCTGATCCGTGTTCTTTTCCCGTGAGGTGTCCCTGCACCTCGACGAATTCTGCGTCGAATTTTCCCGTCGAGGCCTGCGATGCAGTCACTGAAACAGGCGGCATCGGTGTTTGCGCCCAAAGTACCTTTACCGTCGCGTGCTCCAAGGTCGTGCTGAAGTTCCCAGGGTGGGCTTCGCCGGTCACCTCAACTTCGTCGCCCACTTTCAGCAGCGGGGAGTTCGGCTGCGGAATGTAAGCGCCTCCCGTCGAGTCTTGCACAAACAGGATGGGCGCGGTCAGCACCACTCCTCCCCGAACCGTGGCAATCGACGGCTTGGCGGATGAGGTCAGTCGCAGGCTCGTGATGCTCTGCGTATTCGAGCTGAAGCCGGCGCCAGCTGTTTGGCCTTCCGTCTGAGCCTGCAAGGCAAGGGATCCCGCATTCAGGATGGCCGCATTGCGTGGCCCGGAATCGCTTTGGTCGCCATTCTTTTCGAGCATCGCAATCAGGTCTTCATGGGTGGCCGGACGCACCACCACATTCCGCCACATCCCGCCCGAAGAGTAAGAGCGCAGGCCGACCCGGCCGGTTTCATCGCAGTCAGGGTCGTTGAAGGCCAGCGAGATGGGAGACCCGTTCGTCAGTGTTGTAACGGTTGCCGCAATCTGGCAGTCGTATGCGAGCAACTTCAGGTGGTACCACTGGAATGGCCGAATCGCCTCGCCCGCGGGGCCTTGTTTGTTCGCCTCCTGCCAACCGTGCGCGGCACGGCCCAGCACAAGCCTGTTGTCCAGCGTGCGCACGCCTGCGTAGTAGCCGTTGTAGTCGTTCACGCCCTCCTCTTCATCTCTTGATCGAATCACCAGTCCCGCATCACCACTGATGCCCAGCAACTTGACGTCGGCCTCGATGGAGTAATTGTGCCAATTGGGCGATCCGGTCAGCAGCTTCGCGCCGCGCTCATCGGAGTCGTTCCGCATGATCCCATCCACCAACTCCCACGTCCCGCCCAACGCTCGCCACTCGTCCGCGTTGCCTTTGGCAAATGAATCGCGATAGGGCAAACCCCGGTTCGGACTGCGCATGTAGCCGCGCAGCCCCAGTAATCCCAGCGCCATCAGCAGGCAGGTCAGCGCTCCAAACAGAATCCGGAAGTCTTGCCACACGGAAGGCCTCATTGGATTGAGCTCCAGCGCCAGCGCCCCAGCGTCCAGTCCTGCGATAACATCAGGCGCACTTCCGGCGAATTCATGTTCTCCCGTGTAATCACTTTCGGGGGAATAAGAACGGTGGCCGGCGCCGGACGCCCAAGCAGCCTGGTATGGATGAGTTCAATTGCCTGTTGCCCCATCGATCGAGTGTCTGCCTGGATGATGCAATCGAGGCTGGTGCTATCTCCGAAGGGTTTCAGGTCGACAGCATCGAAAGGGAGAATGGCTGCGTCATCAAAGCCGATGACCGTTACGGCGTGACTTCGGTGTGCGGCGTCGAGTGCGGACAACGCTCCATCCACCGTTGTCGCCATGAGCGCAACGATCATATCGAGATTGGGATTGGCGCGCAATGTCTCTTCCGCCATCTGCTGCTCGTGAGGAGCGTTGAACGATCCCATTTGTTTCGCAACAATCTGGATTCCGGGATCATTCTTCGCAAGATACTGCTCAAAGGCGTGCGCCCGCGTCATGATTCCCAGAAGGTCCGGATCGATTCCAAGCAGGGCAATCGTGCCATGGCCCTTGAGCAATGCGGCTGCGCGCTCAGCTGCAATCCGTCCGCCCATTTCGTCGTCGCTCAGGATATAAGAAAGGTTTCCTCCCGGTGGAATCGGCAGCGGTGAGCCGATAACCACCGTGGGAATGCCGTGTGCCAGCGCTCGCCGCACCGGCGTCATCAGAGCAAGGGTCTGGTCGGGAGCCAGCACCAGGCCCTGATAGCTCTTGTCCACGACGCGATCCACGATGGTGATCTGCGCTTCTACATCGTCCTCGCGCGTGGGCGCGTTCCAGTAGATTGATATTCCGGCCGGGCTCGCTGCCTGTTCCGCGCCTGTATGCGCGCTCTCCCAGAACGCGACGCCTTCTGTCTGCGGAATCACGGCAATTCTGACTTGAGGATGCGAATTGCAGGAAGCAACAAAACCCGCAACCGCGCAAGCCACGCCGGCAAGCCCAAAGCGCGCGCAATGATGCAAATAGTGCATTGCGGATTGGCAAGGTAGATTCATCACTGAGCAGGATGGAGTCTACGCTGCAAGACCGAGCGGCAGCAAGCAACTCAAGCCTACTAGGGCCTGTTAACACTACTGGGGTGGACGGCGTTGCGGATGAAAATCGGGCCAGAACCGGGCCCCCACGGACAGCTCTTGGTCCGTGGGGTGGAGACGAGGCGGAGGACGAAGGCTTAGGCTATTCCTAGGCGAGGACGACAACGAAGTATGGCCCGATTTTCACCGCAACCCTTCGGGCCGGGGCCGATTTTCCCGATTTCCGCGTTGCTCCTCGCTAGGAGACACCCGGTATCCGTCGCTCGTCGCTCCTTGAACTCGAAAAAATCGGCTCCCGGCGCCGCCCGCCCCAGTAGTGTTAACAGGCCCTAGTTCATATGGACTACATCGGTGTGGTCACACTGGCTCATGCGCGCCTCATCCTTGCTGAGTAGCCTCGCTGTGTTCCTGGTTTGGCTCGTTTTTTCTAAACGTTTTCATTGCCAGAAAACCAGGCATGCCGAGGCCACGAAAGCCGTGGCCAAAAAACAAGCGCCGTTTCGGGCTTAAGTTCGGTTCACTTCCAACCGTTTTTGAGAGGCCACAATGAAGAGATTGACCACAAGGAGATTCGCTTGCTGCTTGACGCTGGTATTGCTGCTGGCAACGGCAAGTTCTTATGCGCAGTTCACCGGCGGAGTCCAGGGTACTGTGCAAGATCAAAAAGGGGCCATTGTTCCTCAGGCAAAGATTGCCTTGACCAACGTTGAAACCGGAGTCACGGAGAGCGCGCTCAGCAACTCCACCGGGGTTTACCGCTTCGTCAGCCTGGCCCCCGGCAATTACACCGTATCCACCACCGTTCAGGGATTTGCCACCGCTTCAGTCTCGTTCAATCTCGCCACCAACGAAGTGCGCGACGTTCCCCTGACGCTGTCCGTGGAAAAGGTCGCATCCACTGTCACGGTGACCACCGCGGCTCCGCTGATCGATACCTCCGACAGCCGCTTTGAGCAGACGCTCGACACCCAGGCTCTTGCTGACCTGCCACTGCCCGGCCGTAATGCGACCAACGTGATTACGATTGCGCCTGGCGTTACCGGCACCGGCGGCCAGAATTCCCCGGGCTCCAGCACGTCCACCAACTTCGCTCCTGAAAACTGGGTCAACGCCAGCGCCAGCGGACAAGGCGCCACCGGCAACCAGTACATCGTCGACGGCATGGATGTAACCAGCACCATTCGTCCCGGCGTGCTCAACCTTACCCCGAACTCCGATGTGCTTCAGGAAGTCAGCGTCCAGATCAACACCTACTCCGTCGACTATGGCCGCGCAGCTTCCATTCAGACAGCCATGACCACCAAGTCGGGCACCAACCAGTTCCACGGCCTGGCCAGCGAATACTACCAGTATCAGAACCTGGCGGCCCGCGGCGAATTCGGTGTGCCTCAGCCAACCCCGGTCAATCCATACCACGTCAACAACATGTCCTTTGCCGTCGGCGGCCCGGTGATTCCGCACAAGGAATTCTTTTTCTTTGTCGGCTATGAGCCTTATCTCTCGCTGGCCTCCAACGGCACCTCGCTGGATGGGTTCGAGGATCCGGCATTCGTGACCTTCGCCGCTGGCGCGGCGCCCAGCAGTCCTGAAGTCGCATTGATGCAGAAATACCCCGTGAAAGGCATGGTCAACACCAAGGTGGCTGCCACGGCCGGTTCGCTCTGGAGCAACACGCTGTCCACTCCGGCGGCTCAGCAGGACTGCGCCAACGGCACCGGCAATGTGACTGCCTACGACAACATTTCCATTCCTTGCTCTACGCCTGTTTTCGACACCGGCAACTTCAACAGTTCAAGCTATTACAACGCGGAGCAGTACAACATCCGCGTCGACAAGTACTTCAACAAGGATCGTGTCTACGGGCAATTCTTCCGCGACACCATCAACAACGGGGGACCGTCGGCTCGCCCATCGTTCAACACCACCAGCAAATACTTCACCTTCTCTCTCCAAGGCAATGAGACCCACACCTTCTCGCCGAATACGTTGAATGAAGCGGCGTTTGGATACAACCGGATTGAAGGCTTCTCACCCGCAACCGGCCTGTTCGACGTGCCCATTGTAAACGTGACCGGGCTGGGAACAGGATTTGGAGACGGCTTTGCGCAGGGCGACTACATCCAGCACAGTTATCACTGGCGCGATGTTCTCACTCATATTGTCGGCACGCACAGCTTCAAAGGTGGGTTTGAGGCGTGGCGCAGCAACGACATCGCGTTGTTCGCGGGTGCCTATGACCAGCCCAGCTTCCAGTTCACCAACATGATTGACCTGATTGCGAACAACCCATACAGTGAAGGCGGAATCTCCTACGATCCGCTCACCGGCGCCTATTCCCCCGCCAACTATGGATACAAGGAGACGACCTTCGGCATCTTTGGTGAGGATACCTGGAAGGTGAGCCGCAAAATGACCGTCAACTACGGCCTCCGCTACGACAACTACGGCAACCCCTACGTGGCGCTCAAGGGAACGGTGCTGGCCAACTTCCATCTTCCCACCGGGTCCACCTTCTCAGACCAGGTGACAAATGGTGTCATGACCCAGCAGTCCCACGTCTTCAACAAGGATATGAACTGGATCTTCAGTCCCAGGGTCGGCGTGGCATACGATCCAATCGGAAACGGCAAGTGGGTCGCGCGCGGCGGCTTCGGCCTCTTCCACAATGAATTCACGCTGGGCAACGCCGAGAACGGCTTGAAGGGCAATCCGCCCGGATATGTCGTGCCGACGTTTTATAACAATGGATCGACTGCGGCCCCCATCTTCGGCTATGGAACTCAGAACGCTCAACCATTCGGCTTTCCGGCGCCGGCATTTGTCGGAACCACGCTCGACGCGAAAGGCGGCATAGTCGGTGCGCAGAATGGGGTCGGCGGAACCTCTCCCACAATGAGCTCCCCCGACGCAATGGACTGGTCTGCCGGGCTGGAACACCAACTCATGCGGAATATGGTTGCCAGCGTCGGTTACCAGGGATCGCACGGATCCAATCTCATCTCCGCCGGCGGCAACACAGGCAACACCACCTACGGCGTGGATGTAAACATCTTCCCCGGTGACCTGATCCAGCACCCCGCCTTCAATTCGAGCGGAGTATGGACTGGTGACGGCATCCAAACCCGCCTCAACACCAGCTTTGGCTCCATCAACTATGCGTACAACGCGGCCTACTCTAACTACTACGCGTTCATCGTCGCGTTGAAGGGGAAAGTCGGCGCACACGGCTTCCTCACCGCCTCCTACACCCGCTCGGCTGCAAAGGATGACTGGAACAACTATCCTGAAGGCTATGTCGGCGGCGGCGGAACCTCCTACAATTTCAAGCAGTTTTACAGCCCCTCGCCTTGGGATGCGCCAAACCGCTTCTCGCTGGGCTGGAGCTACGATATTCCCGGCTTGAAAAATGGGAACGGCTTCACGCGCCGGCTCACTTCGGGCTTCAACTTGTCGGCAATCACCATCCTGCAATCGGGCAACCCGTTCTTTGTAGGCGCCTATAATCCGCTCAGCCTGGTCGACACAGCGGGCGTTACCGTGACGCAGGCGAACTACCAGAGCGAGCTGGCAGCCGGACACTTTGCCTTCGCTGCCAACAGCGGCAACTACTCCGCCGACGGCGACAACAACAATGTGCCCAACGTGACCAGCTACAGCCAGAAAACGAATCGGAAGTCGTATCAGTACACCGGCAATGTCGACTCCGGCATCATCACCCACAGTCAGTTTGCGGCGCCCACCTTCAGCGCCGCGGGCACGGAAGGAAACGAGAAACTCAACCTGTTCCGCAACCCCGGCTATGCCGACTCTGATTTCACCGTGAAAAAGACCACTGCAATTACGGAGCGCATGAACCTTGAACTTCGGCTCGACACCTTCAACCTCTTCAACCGGGTCAACCTGAACGGCGTGGATGCCAACTACAACGACACCAGCGCAGGCTTCGGCACCACCAGCAGTACAATGTTCCCGCGCTATCTGCAACTCGCAGCCAGGCTGAATTTCTAACAGTCTGGAGATGCAAGAAAAAGAACCGCGGAGTACGGGCCTTGCGCAGACCGCATGCACCTTTGCGATCTGCGCAAAGCCCGCACTCTACTATCCACTTGTCGCAACTGCACCAGATGAAGATCGCAAACGCGCTCAGGTCGGGCTCAGAACTCTTTCTTCACCGGTTCCACTCGTAATCGTCTGCCCAGCTTCGTCCAACCGGATTCAGCCCTAGTAAGGATGGTATGTCAGCTCTGCTTCGATCTGTCCTGAGTCTCCTCATTCTTGTTGCATGCGCAAACCTGAGTTCCCTGGCCCAGACATCTGTCCTCAAGAATGAACACACTGAAGCGGTGTTTGGCCCCGCCGGACTGGTCTCAGTCACTGATAAGGAGTCCGGCGCCCGCATCGGCCTCAATCGCGATGCCTGGTCCCTGGCGATCGATGACGTCATCTTGCGCAGCGACGATCTGAAGCCCGCAATCGCAAGTTCCGCGGCCGCCAAGATCGCTTATCGATACGAAGGCTCCGGCTTTCAGATTCTTGTTACCTACCGCCTTGGTGCCGGCTGGAAATTCGTAAGCAAACAGATCGCGATCGTCCACGCGCCAAATGCCGTCTTCACCGTGCACAAGGTTGTCCCCTGGGACATGGCAGTGCGCGATGAGCTCGTTTCCGACTATGTGCCCTCGACGTATGTCCCGCAATTCGGCAGCACCATCGAGCAAAGCCGAAAGTCCTTGCCGGGCAAGGACCTCGGAGAGTTTCTGCGCCTGGCGGGAGATGCCGGCGCACTGCTGGCGGTTCAGAATCCCTACCTTGCCGTCCACCGGGAGGGCCAGTCGGTGACCATCGCCTACGAGCCCGCGATGGAGTGGCGACAGGCGTGGGGCGAGTTCGCGAGCGATACGGCCTCCATTGGGGCCTATCGGCTCAGCGGCCATCGCAAGCCGCGCGAGATGGTCCTCGAGTGGCGCCCTGCTTCCGCACAGGCGGCAGACGACGGCATGGACGATGCGGAGATCGAGGCCTTCACCAACTGCGTGCGCGCATTCCTCATCAACCCGTCGCCGTCGCCGATCAGCGTTGAGGTGGGATGGACGCTGAATGACTACCAGATCGATGTCGGCACCGAAGAGGGCAAAGCGGAATACAAGCGCATCATCGATACCACGTCCGCACTGGGCATTCAAACTCTCCTCTATGGGCCCGCCAATTCAACGCTTGCAGATCGCAAACAGAGCACCGACTCATGGGGTTGGGAATACGTCCTGTGGCTCAACCTCGGCGAGAAGATTCGCAAGGGAGAGTGGGACCCTGCCAGTGGCCCTATTCCGGCGGATGTCACGGAAATGATTGCATACGCGAAGCAGAAGCACGTCGGACTGCTCGCCTATGTCTATCCCTCGGTGCCGTATGCTGCAAATCCTTCCTGGCTGGTGAAGAGGCCCGCCGGCGAAAGGGATCAATCCACCTATGCCACGCTCGAATCGCGCGACCTCCAGGACTATCTCATTCGCAACCTGGTTGCGTTTCAAAAGCGCACGGGAATCGCCGGCTATTCGTTTGACTACACCTGGCTCAATCTTCCCGGCAGCAGCTACGCGCAGTGGTACGGATGGCGAAGAGTGATGGAAGCTCTGCGCAGAGCCGTCCCGTCCATCGTCATCGATGGCCGGCAAAGCTATCAGATGTTCGGGCCGTGGACCTGGCTTGCCGGAAGCTATCCCCACCCCACTGGAAACGACGAGCAGCCGGAGAGCTTCAAGCCCTATCCCGATCTGCACTTCGACCGCGTCTCCGCGGACCGCGCGCGCTTCGTCAACTATTGGTATCGCAACTACCAGTTTGCGCCGGAGGAGATCGTTCCCGGCTACGCCACGCACCAGACCGAACGCTCCCGCGGTATTTCTACCGCGGATGGCAATCGCAACAAGCAGGAGATGATGTATACCCGGTACCGCCCGCGAGACTGGGATTACCTCGGCTACCGTTATTCCTTCATCTCCTCCATCGCCACAGGCGGGTGGAACAATGTTGTCGATATGATTCCGGCGCGCGACCAGGAAGAGAGCCGCCACTTCTCCACGGAGGACAAGGCCTGGATTCGCGACTGGCTCGCCTGGACCACGCAGAACAAGAAACTCCTGCTTCATACGCGCACCATCCTCCAACAGCCTGCACTCGGCAATGTGGATGGAACCGCGGCAATCCTCGGAGATCGCGGCTTCCTGTTTCTGTTCAATCCAAATTACAAGCAGTTTCCCGCGGACGTTTCCCTCGACAACTCGATCGGGCTCACAAAAGGAGAAAGGTTTCTGCTCAAGGAAATTTATCCTCGGAAGGGCCGCTTCATCGGCAAGTCGGGTGCCGGCACATGGAGCCGCGGAGACGTGGTTCATCTGGCGCTGGATGGCACCAGCGCAACCGTAATTGAAGTGATTCCTGAGGGCGCAGTGGACCACTCCATTCTCTTCAATGCGGCATCTCAGCACTCCGCCATTCCGCCGCGCATTGAATTGAAGGGAAGCGCCCTCTCGTTTGTGCATGCCGCCGGAGAACCAGGGACTTCCCAGAACCTCGGTGCTTTGCTCCCGCCGTCTTTCAAGGCGTCCAGCGTGTCGGTCAATGGAAGCCCCGTTCAATTCACCCAGTCTGGCCGCTACGTCGAAGCCCAGGTAAACTTCAGCGGAACACGGTTTGCGCAGGATCGGGAGATTGCTCTTTCGCGGCGCGACGACGGCTCGCTGACAGGTGTGTTTGTGGTCCCGCGGCGTGTCCTCGAACAGTTGGCCGCTCGCAAGCTTGCGTGGCCCATCCCCTGGACGCAGGAAGACTACCAGTCAACCTGGCTGGCTCCGGAGAGGCTCTTGCTCTTCCTGCAGTTGGCCGATGGCAGCGATTCCATAACCGTCACCGGAACATTGGATGGTCAGCCGCTCATCATCCAACCTGCGTACAGCTCCAGCCGGGTCAATGCGCCCTGTTTTGTTGGCTTCTATGCGGATCTCTCCAAGATTACGCCCGATGCGCAGCATAAGATTGAACTGCACGTATCGCCATTGAAGCCGGGCCAGTTGCAGGGAGTATTCTTCGACAATGTCACTCCTCAACTCACGGAGTCGCTCGCACCTTAGCTTGGATCAAGGTGGCTTCGACTTCCTGTATTTCGTTCGGGATGAGGAGACGAGAATGGGATCGACCGCCTTCATCCGCAATTCAATCATGCGTAAGATTCTCTGTTGTGCGCTCGCGATTTTCGCGATGGTTTCCTGCGTGCTCCATTGTCGAGCGCAAGCGCTTGCTTCCCAGCAAGAAGTTTCCGCAATCTCCGAGGCGCTCCGCGGCCGCAATTTCACAGAGGCCCTGCGTCTGAGCCAGGCCGCATTGGCACAGCGGCCGAATGACTCGAGAATCTGGACCCTGCGTGGAATGGCTGCCGCGGGAACAGGCAATCTCCCTCAAGCGCTGGCGGCATACCGGCATGCCCTGAAACTCGCGCCAACCTATTTGCCCGCTCTCGAAGGCGCAGCTCAATCTGAATTCCAGATGGGCCAGGATGCGGCCAAGCCACTGCTTCTTGAGATACTGGCGCAGCGTCCGGGCGATCCCACTTCGAGCGCAATGCTCGCAGTCATTGAATACAGAAGCAAGAACTGTTCTGACGCCGTCGTTCATTTTCAAAATGCGGTTGCGGTCATTTCGTCTCAGCCCGCTGCCCTCACGGAATATGGATCGTGTCTCGCCATTCTGAACCGCGACGAGGATGCAATTTCTGTCTTTGCCCAGGTGCTCGTGCTCGATTCCAACAAGAGTGAAGCTCGCTACAATCTCGCGCTTGCTCAGTTGAATGCCAGGCATCCTGAAGATGCCTTGACAACCCTCCGGCCATTGATCGAATCGGCTTCCGTTGACGCGGAAGCGTCCATGCTCGCAGCCGAGATCCTTGAGTCAAATGGCGAAACAGCTCGATCCGTTGAATTGCTGCGGAAAGCAATTCTGGCCGACCCGAAGAATGTCGATGCTTACCTGCAGTTTGCCGCGTTGTCCTTTGATCACGCGTCCCCGCAAGTGGGAATCGACATTCTCAATGCCGGCCTCACTCAATTGCCCAATGAGCCACGCCTTTTCCTCGTGCGAGGGATACTCCAGACTCAACTCGGCGAATTCGCGCGCGCAGCCGAGGATTTCGAGAAGGCCAGCCGACTCGATCCGCTGCTTTCCTTTCTCGGCGTAGCCCAGGGCCTTGTGAAATCCCAGCAGCACATGTCCGCAGAGGCCCTGGACAAGTTTCGCAGTGCCGTCAAGGCCCACCCCAATGAAGCCTACGCGCAATACCTCCTGGCAGAGGCGCTCGAGGAGGAGGGCGCACCCGCGGGTAGCCCTCGGCATAACGAAGAATTGGAGGCTGCCAGGCGGGCAGTTCAACTCGATCCGCGCATGGTTGCTGCCCATGACCTGCTCAGTGCGATCTACTACGACGATGAACAAACAAATCTGGCGATTGAACAGAGCCGTGCGTCGCTGGCACTCGATCCAAACGATCAGCAGGCCATCTACCACCTGATCGTAGCGTTGCGTAAGACCGACCGGAAAGATCAGATTCCCGCGCTGTTGAAACGCATGATCGAACTCCGTTCAAATGCCGGGAATGGCCAGAAGGCCAGCAAGCAGTACCGCCTTTACGAGACTCCGGCGCCCGCGGCTGCGCCATCAACCCAGCGGTGAAGCTTGAGAGATGCTGCACTGCGTGCGTTCTCGCCCGCATGCTGACCATGCTTCCTCTCGAAAGCCAAAACCCGTACCTTTCGAAGATCCAAGTCTGATCGACCCGCGCAATCCCACCGTCCAACCTCAGACCAATCCCCATGCTCCACGGCCGCGCGGCCGCAATACCGCCAGGGCGAATCGTGTCAGTGCGCACACACGGTGTCTGAAGTGACACGAAATCCCCGCTTCGTCATGTCCATAAATCCTTTGTTATCAATCAATGGCGATTGGCGGCCCGCTTGCACTTTCTCTCGGCGTACGCGGTTGAGGCAAGGGGGATGCGATGAAGGCTTCGAGACTCAGCAAGTTGGCAATGGCGGCAGTGGCAGCGTTGATGATGGCGGTCCAGGCGAAGGCGCAGTACGGATCGAACCAGGCTACCCAGGGTCCAGCTCCCGCCCCGGCAGTTGCAAAGCGAGTGATCATTGTCAGCCTCGAAGATCGTAAACTGGCGCTCCTCGAAGACGGCCAGGTGAAGAGGGTCTACAGCGTAGCGGTGGGCAAGCCTTCCACGCCCAGCCCGGTCGGCGCCTTCACCATTGAGCGCCGCGTGGCCAACCCCATCTATCGCCACAATGGGAAGACCATCCAGCCGGGCCCTGGCAATCCCGTGGGCACGCGTTGGATGGGATTGAGCATTCACGGCTACGGCATTCACGGAACCAACGAACCCCGTTCCATCGGCAAGGCCGTCTCGCACGGATGCGTTCGCATGGCCCGCGCAGATCTCGAAGAGCTCTACGGAATGGTAGCCGAGGGCGACACAGTGGAACTCGTCGGCCAGCGCAATGAAGAGACAGCGCAACTGTTCGGCGGCGAAGTGAATCCGGCTGCGCCCACCGCCGCGCCCGCAACCGTGGTGGCCGCCGCAACCGCTCCCGAGCCGGCGCCCGCGACGAACGCGGCCAGCACCGAGAAGACAGTTGCAACGGACCGTGCGGTTGCAACGGCGATGGTCCCCGCGGAATTGCGGTAGGGAGGCGCGGCAATGAGTCTGCTGACTGAAGCGATGAGTCGTTTGGGCGCGCTGCTGTTGCCCGTGGCGGCAGCGCTGCTCTTGGAAGAGTTGACATTTGGTGGGCTGGTCCGGCTGCTGGTGGCTCCATGGCCGGGGTCCGGAAATGATTCGGAGCGCAACAACCCAAAAGGAGAAGGAAAATGCTCGCATTGAAGATGTTGTTGACGGTTGCGGGAGTGCTGTTGCTGGCTGCCGCATTGGGAATTCCACTGTATGCGCTCTGGCTCCGGATTCGTTACGCGCGCCGCAAGGCAGCCGGCGAAACCGAGCTACTCGCTCCTGAACCGATTGCGTTGCGCGGTCCAGTCGCGCTGGTGCTCGTCGCCTGCTTGCCCATGCTCATCGCGGCCAGCATCGTTGTCGTCCCTAGCGGCATGGGCGGCGTGCGCATCAGTCAGATTCGCGGCACGCTGCCCGGCACGCTTTATCCAGGCACGCACTTCGTTACCCCGCTGGTTGAAAGCGTCCAGACCTTCGACCTTCGCGATCACCTCTTCACCGCCGGCATCATTGAAGAAGGTGCGAAGACAGCCGTCCCGAAAAACGGTCTCAGCGTGCAGTCGCGCGAGGGTCTCAACATCGGCCTCGCCGTAACCGTCCGCTACCGTCTCGATCCCGGCAAACTCGACAGCGTGCAGGCGCACATGCCTCAGCCTGTCGACAAGGAACTCGTTCCTCCAGTCGTCGCCAGCGCCTGGCGCGAACTCACGCCGGAGTACACCGTGCGCGAAATCTTCAGCTCCAAACGCGAAGAAGTTCGTGAAAAGGCTGCCGCCATCATCACCCGCAAGCTCGGTGCGGACGGCATCGTGGTGGAAGAGGTGATGCTCTCAGACATTCAACTGCCTGAAGAATATGCCAAGGGCCTTGAAGGTCTTCTGCTCAAGGAGCAGCAGGACGATCAGATGGGCGTTGAGACGGACATGCAGCAGAAGCAGGTGAGGATTGCCGAGTTGCAGGCCGAAGCTGAAGCCGCGCAGAAGGTGAAGCAAGCCGAGGGCGACGCGCAATCCAAGGTCGTTGAAGCCAAGGGCGAATCCGACGCCATGCAATACACGCTGCCGCTCAAGCAGAAGCAGATTGAGCAGAGCAAGCTTGAAGCCGAGGCCCGCAAGGAAGCCACCATCCAGAATGCTGAAGCCGACGCACAGGCCAAAGTCATTGACAGCAAGGCCGAGTTGCAGCGCCGCAATCTTCTCGCCGACGCCGAGGCAAGCCGCGTGCGCCTCATGGCCGCAGCCAATGCGGAACGCATGACCAGCGAGGCAGAGCTCCTCAACAAGTCGCCGCTGCTCATCAATAAAATCATCGCCGAACGGCTCTCTGACAAGATCCAGGTCCTCATGGTCCCATCCGACGGCAAATTCTTCTTCGCCAACGATGTCTTCAAAGGCATGGCCAACAACCCGGTAGTGAAGCAGGAGATGGACAGCCAGGATGACCCCGCGCCCAAGCCGGGTCACTGAGCCGTTACACGCGAGTTGAGGCTCATTGATCCCGCACACAAATACTCACGCTCTGTGCCCCATCCATCGAGCGTTCTTTGCTCGATGGGTGGGAGACCGTAAATGCCAGCCATCGGCCATCGGGCCTTGCCACCTTCCATTCTGCTTCTTGTTAGGAGGATAATCGTGAAACCATCGCCAGTCGCAGTTCTTCTATCGGTCATCTTGGCGCTCGGCGAAAGCGCCACAATAGCGCCGGCGCAATCGCCCGGCGCCTTCGCTCCCATCTCCGGTTTCGATCTTGTCGCTCCCGGCGTCGGCTGGGCAGCCTCATCCTCGCATCTCTATTGGACCGTCAGCAATGGCCGCCGCTGGCGCGACATCACTCCTCCGCGTGCGTCGGACGACGAGCCCATTCAACTCGCATACTTCACCAATCGCCTCCGAGGATGGGCGTTGTTGATCAATGCAATCGAGAATCAGCCCGCTTCTCTCGAAATCGAAAACACAATCAACGGCGGCGCATCCTGGAAACTCGTGACCGTCGACCTGTCGCACACCCCCATCGATCCCTCCGTACCGCCGTCGATTGACTCCATCAGTTTCAGCGATCCTGCGCATGGATGGATTCTCATCGGTACCTCATCCGCCAGCGTGCGCGGCAGCGTCCTCGTTGTTACCGCCGATGCAGGCAGGCACTGGCGCATTCTCCGCGCTCTTCCCATGGACGGAAACATCAGCTTCAGTTCGCCTGCCAACGGCGTGCTCACCGTTTCGAGTCCCGACGGCAATGCGCCAGTCTGGCATACGCAAGACGGCGGTCGATCATGGAAGGCATCCGGCCTGCCCGCCCCCGCGAACTGTGCAAACTGCGTCCCGGCTCACGTCGATAGCGCCCACTTCTCCAACGCGAACCGCGCTGTGCTCACTGCCATGGTGAAGACTCCCGGTCGCGACGATCTCTCGTCCATCGAATATGTCACCGCAAACGGCGGAACTGGGTGGACCCCAACCGGCCCCTCCGCGCAACCCAGAATCGACGCAGACCTGCGGCGCACAATACTGGCTGACGGCCACGTCATCGGCATGGGCGCGGCGCCGCATAACTCCCTGGTCCTCAACATCAACGGCAGCAGGACAGCCATCACTCTTCCACCCAGCCTCAAGCCAGGCGCCATTGACCGCCTCAGCGTCGCCTCCAATCGCACCGCCTGGGCCCTGTTCTCCGCATCTCAGACGAACCTGGTCAGCATTGACCCGCGCGGCAAATCGGCAAGAGTGATTACACCGCGTCCATCGAGGATTGAACGCCCTGCAATCGCTCGCCATCGACATGTTCCCAAAGAGCTTGTCATCCATTGCACTCTTGTGTCCGTTCGCGCCAACACGCACAATCAAGCAGCGTCGAACGATATAATTCGCGCAAACGCGGCGTTGAGAACGAGATGAAGCGAATGAAGCGGTTCTGGCTGGTGGGGATGATTTTGGGTGGCTTGATCGGGCTTGCGGCAACCGCCGCACCCGTGCCCGGCACGTGGGATCAGCCCGCGGCGAGTCTCGCCGATGCGATCGCGGAAATCCTCGGTCCGGGGCAGGCGCGCCTTACCATGCGCAACCTCTCCACAATTCCCACCGATCAGATTCCCGCCATTCGCCGCCTGCTTGAGCAGGATTTGAAGTCGCATGGCGTGCTCGCCTCCGGCGCGGAGAGCGCCAACACAATTCGCGTCACGCTCAGTGAAAATCTCCGCGAACGTCTGTGGGTGGCTGAAGTGATCGAAGGCAACGAGACGCGCGTGGCGATGGTCCACGTGGCGCCCGGCGTCGCGCGGCAGGCCCAGGCCGGCAGTGGGCTCACGCTGCGCAAGCAGACCCTCTTCACCACCGGCGATGAGGTGCTGGCAGTGCTCGAAACGCCGGACGCACTTGTCGTTGTCGAGCCGGAGCAAATTGCGATCAACGCCCATGGCGCGGGGGGGTGGCAGTTGTTGAAGAAAGTGGGCATCGGGCAAACAACGCCTCTGGCGCGCGACCCGCGCGGCGTAATTCTTACCTCGGCAGATGGGTCCAGCTTCGAGGCGTACGTCGCCGGGAGCAGATGCGGCGGCGTCTCACAACCTGCGGGCGAGTGGGCAGTCCATTGCCATGAGAACGACGATCCCTGGCCCATCCTGCAATCCATCAACGCAGAGAACTCTCCAGCCCTGAAGGCCTTCTACAACGCGGCCCGCAATTACTTCACAGGCGTAGTCACGCCGAGTCTTGGCGTGGATCTTCCGCCGTTTTATTCGGCCGCATTGTTCCTCCGCGCCGGCGGCGCTACGTTGCTCATCGGCGGCATCGACGGCAAAGTGCAGATCGTGTCGAATGGAAAACTGAAGTCGATCGCTGGAACGCGCGACTGGGGCGGCGACTTCGCTGTTCTCGATTCAGGCTGTGGCGCGGGCACGCAGATTGTCGCCTCCGGTTCAGGCGAAGCAACGGCAGATAGTCTCCGCGCGTACGATTTGCCAGGCCAGGAAGCCATTCCAGCCAGTGCGCCGCTTGCCATGGACGGAACAGTAACGGCGCTCTGGCCTCCGCCCGACGGTAAGAGCCTCTTCGCTGTAGTGCGAGGCGCAGCAGGTCGATACGAGGTGAACCGTGTTACGGCAAGCTGCGATTAGTTGTCTACTCGCCTGTCTCGCGTTGCCCATCGCGGCGCGCACCCACCCGCATTACGGCGGCACGCTCCGTGTCGAGATCCAGGGTGATGCGTGGTCTCTCAATGCCGCGCGGAACAGCAGCCTCGTGCGCGGGCTGATCTTCAACGGCCTTACTCGCATCGGCGCGGATGGCTCCGTCCAGCCAGCCCTCGCGGTGCGTTGGACCTCCGAGAATAACGATCATCGCTGGCAATTCTGGTTGCGACCCGGCGTTCACTTTAGTGATGGCACTGCGCTCACCTCATCTGCAGTCGAGTCTTCCTTGACAGGGTCGTGCGGTGCCGCCTGCCCCTGGACCGCAGTGCACGCCGTGGGCTCTTCCGTGGTCTTCACAACAGATTCGCCGATGCCCAACCTGCCCGCCCTGCTGGCCGGCGACGACTTCCTCATCGTGCGCGCGGGATCAATCAACTCTGCATCAGGCTCGGTTCTAGGCCCCTTCATCGGCACTGGAGCTTTTCAAAGCGATGGATTGTCGAATGCCATCTTGACCCTCGTCGCGAACGACTCCTGCTGGGAGGGCCGCCCGTTTCTCGACAAGATCGAGATCGAAGGCCACAAATTGATTCACGATCAGTGGCTCGACCTCAGCGTGGGCCGCGCCGATCTCGTCGAAGTTCCGGCCGAGGAGTTGCGCCACGCGCGGCAGCAGCATCTCGCCGTCGTTCAATCTCCGCCCGTGGAGTTGCTTGCGCTTGCAGTTGCCGACGCGGGCACTCTTGCGAATCCCAACCTGCGCGCAGCCATCGCTCTCGCCGTCGATCGCAGTGCGCTCTCCAACGTCATCTTTCAAAAACAGGGCGAGATTACCGCCAGCCTCCTGCCCTCCGCGCTCACCGGTTACTCATTTCTCTTCCCCGCGGAGCGCGATGTGAACAAAGCGCGCGAACTACGCGGCGGTTTGACGCCGCCAACGCTCACACTGCGGGCTGAGGGCAGCGCAACCATGCAGTTGGCCGCGCAGCGTATTGCGCTCAATCTGCGCGAAGCCGGCTTCAACGTCCAGGTCGCGGCAAATGGGTCGCGCCAGCACGCCGATCTCATTCTGCCGCACGAGACGCTGTCTTCAAGTGACCCGCGGGCCGCGCTCGAATCTCTGTTGCGCGCAGTCGGCGTCGCAACCCCGGCGATCGACCAAACTCCCGCCGGCCTGTATAAAGCCGAACACGACTTCCTTGAGACCCACACGCTCATTCCATTGCTCTACCTTCCGCGCGCCTATGCCATTGGCGCCCGCGTGCGCGATCTGCATCTGAGCGCCGACGGCGTACCGCTTCTCGCCGCGGCATCGCTGGAGGACGCGCCATGAGTCTGCGCCAGAAACTATTGCTCATGCTCTCGCTCACCGTCGCAGCCGCCGTCGCAGCCGTGGCATGGACCGTTCTCGTCCGCATTCGCCTCGTCTTTGAGCAACGCGACCGTGAAGAGACAGCTCTTTTCGTCAGTCAATTTCAGCGCGAATTCCAACAGCGCTCCACCGATGTGGCCGCCTCCGTAAATCGAATCGCCGCCAGCGAACGCGTCCGCGCCATGGCCTTTGAACTGGTGCAGTCAGGCGACGCGTCGCCCTATCTCACTGAGGCGCAGACCCTCGCACAGGATGCGCAACTCGATTTCCTTGAGGTCGTCGGTCCCGATGGCAACGTTGTGAGCTCTGCCCAGTGGCCGGCGCGCTTCGGCTATCCCGAGCCTGCGGCAGCGGCAACCGCATCCACTTTTCTCAAGCAGGAAAATCTGCCCGATGGAAGCACCGCTCTTGGCATCTTTGCGGTGCGGCCCATTCGTGGCGCGGAGCCGGCGGTGAATCTGGTCGGCGGCAAGCGGCTCGACCAGGGCTTTCTCGCCGATCTCCCCGTTGCAACCGGAATGCAGGTGAGCCTTTACAGCGACACAGGATCGACCGCGCCTCTCGATGCAACCCAGCCTGTTGCAACTCCATTAATCGGCTCCGCGCCCTTCGATCCAAAACGATTGGTGAGCGCCACCGGCGATGTCGCGGGAGCGGCGCGCTATCAGCCTCTCATTGACACGGCGCGCCAGAGCGGCCAGCCCGCCAGCGCAATTCTCTATCTCACCGCGCGTCGTGAAGACTCGGTCAGCGCTACCGCCATTCCGCTCAAGAGTGACAATGGAGCCGTCCTCGCCGTCCTCATCGTTTCCATCTCCCGCGCCGGTATGGTGGACGCGCAGCAGCACATTCGCGCCATCGCCTACGGCGTCGCCGCCGGAGGCATTCTTCTCGCTATCCTGTGTAGCCTCTGGATCGCCGCCCAGGTTTCGCGGCCCATCGAACAACTCGCGCGCGCCGCCGAAGAAGTCGCAAGCGGAAACTGGGAGACGCGCGTGCAAGCGCGCGGGCGCGATGAGGTGGGTGTCTTGGGGCGCAGCTTCAATCACATGACCAGCGAATTGGTCAGCCAGCGCGAGCGGCTCGTGCAGACTGAGCGCGTCGCCGCATGGCGCGAGCTCGCCCGCCGTCTTGCACACGAGTTGAAAAATCCCCTCTTCCCACTGCAACTCACAGTCGAAAATCTTGTCCGCTCGCGCGAGCTTTCCCCCGATGAGTTCAATGAAGTCTTCCGCGAGAGCACGCGCACTCTCGGCATGGAGATCGCCAACCTCAAAACCATCATTGGCCGCTTCAGCGACTTCAGCAAGATGCCGCGCCCGCAGTTGGAGCGCATCGACGCGAAGGATGCAATCGAGCGTGTCCGTGCCCTGTATGAAACCGCGGGTACGCTGGCAGGCCAGGCCACATCATCCGATCGGCACCCGGCCAAGATTCACTTCGAGATTCAACTCGCCGCCGAACCAATGCCTCTCGACGCCGACCCCGAACTTCTTCATCGTGCGTTGAGCAATCTGGTCCTCAACGCCATGGACGCAATGCCCGATGGCGGAACATTGACCATCGCCGCGAAGACCCACCGAGACAAGGTGGAGATTCGCGTGGCCGACACCGGCGCTGGAATGACGCCCGAGGAGTGCGAGCGCCTCTTTACCCCGTACTACACAACCAAAGAGCACGGTACCGGACTCGGCCTGGCCATCGTCCAATCGGTCATCGCCGATCACGCCGGAACCATCTCCGTAGAAAGCGGTGCGGGCAGCGGTGCTACATTTGTGATCGCGCTGCCCCTCGCAAGCGAGACAAAATCATGACCACCAAGGCAAAGATTCTCATCGTCGACGACGAAGCCAACACGCTTGCTTCGCTCTCTCGCGCCTTCCGGCTTGCAGGCCATGAAGCCGTGGTGTGCGACAACGCGCCGCGCGCCCTTGAACTCGCGCAGACCCAGCCCTTCGACCTCATCCTCAGTGACGTCGTCATGCCCCGCCGCGACGGCCTCGCGCTGCTTGAAGATCTCAAGACCGCGGGCGTAGCCGCTCCCGTTGTCATGATGAGCGGCCAGGCGCACATTGAAATGGCGGTGCGCGCCACCCGTCTCGGCGCCCTCGACTTTCTTGAGAAGCCGCTCTCCACTGAGAAGCTCCTCGTCACCGTGGAGAATGCCCTCAAACTTACCCGTCTCGAAACCGAAAATCAGGACCTGCGCACCCGCGTGGGCAAACACACATTGGTCTTTACAGGCCTCACCATGAAGCGCGTGATGGCGCAGATTGAGCGCGTGGCCGCAAGCGAGGCGCGTGTCTGCATCTATGGCGAAACCGGCACAGGCAAGGAACTCGTGGCCCGCACACTCCACGAAAAGAGCCATCGCGCTGCCGGTCCCTTTGTCACGCTCAACTGCGCCGCCATTCCAGCAGAGCTGATTGAAAGCGAACTCTTCGGCCATGAAAAAGGCTCGTTCACCGGCGCGGCGCAACGGCACATTGGCAAGTTTGAGCAAGCCCATCGCGGCACGCTCTTCCTCGACGAAATCGGCGACATGCCTCCCGCCATGCAGGCCAAGCTGCTGCGCGTGCTCGAAGAAGGCGAGGTCGAACGCATCGGCGCCGACCGGCCTACTTCCGTGGACGTGCGCGTCGTCGTCGCCACCCACCGCAATCTTGAGCAGCTCGTCGAGTCCGGCGGCTTCCGGCGCGATCTCTATCATCGCGTTGTGGTGTTCCCCGTGGAGCTGCCCCCGCTCCGCCAGCGCCCCGAGGATCTGCCTGCGCTCGTCCAGCATTTCGCACGTCAGGTCAGCGCGCAAAATGGATGGAAGCCCCTTCCCTTCGCCGAGTCCGCAATCGATGCACTTCAGCAGTACGCCTGGCCAGGCAACATCCGCGAATTGCGCAACGTCGTCGAGCGTCTCTTGCTGCTGGCCGGAGAAGTGGTGGATGCCCAGGCTGTTCAACTCGCCCTGCCCGCCCCTCGGGCGTCCCGAATGCAATCACCGGCAAGTGCTCTCCTCGCGGACGCCGACAGCGCACTGGCTGAGCGCGTGTTGGCTTTCGAGCGCGCGGAGGTGCTGAAGGAACTGGAGCGGCACAACCGGCACATCACGCAGACCGCCAAGGCGCTGGGCCTGGAGCGAAGCCATCTCTACAAAAAGTGCCAGCAGTTGGGCATCGACCTGAAGAATCTCTGAAGCGCGCCCCGACTGTTCGCAGGAGCGTGGCAGATTATTGCAGTCAATGCGTCTCGATGCTCGCCACGGTTGCAGCCCCGGAGCTTGAAGCGTGGCACGCGACTTGAGGAGTCGCCGCCACTGCTTTAACTGCCGGTTCTTCGCCGTGAACGGTCGCGCTCGGAGCAGCCTTCAACTGCTTGATCAGTTCAACCAGCCGCGCGAATCCCTGTTCGCGTGCGGTCTTGTTGGCGGGCACGGTGTTGGCGGGATCTTCGCCGGCGCGCATGAATCCATGCCCCGCGCCCTCGTACGTCACTGTCTCATACCGCTTGCCCGCCGCATTCATAGCGGCAATAGTGCCGGGAACGGTCGAGCCAATGCGCGCGTCGTTGCCGGCATAGAATCCATACACCGGCGCGGTCACCGTGGACACATCCGACGGCCCAGGGCCATAGAACACGAAAGCCACCGACAAATCCTTCCGGTGCGCAGCGAAGGCGAACGATTTTCCGCCGCCCCAGCAGAACCCCACCGAGGCGATCTTGCCGTTGCCCGCGGGAATCTTCTTCGCGTAATCGGCGGCTGCGTCCAGGTCGGCGTTCACGCCGTTGGGATCGAGCGCGGAAACGGCCTTGATGGCGGCGTCCTGTCCGGGGAACTCGCTGCTTCCTCCGCCGTTGCGGCCAAATCCTGACAGCAGGTCGGGCGCCACCACGATGAACCCCTGCCCGGCAAGCTCGTCGGCCATCTCCTTGGCCCAGTCGGTCAGCCCGAAGATCTCATGAATCAGAATCACCACCGGCGCCTTTTCCTTGACCTCGGGATAGACCACAAACGCCTGAAGACTGCGGCTGCCGTGGGAGAGGGTCGCATATTCATGGTGGCGCGGAGAAGCTTCAAGGCGCGCTTTGGCCCAGTCCTGCGCTTGCGTCGATCGGGCGGCAAAGCAAAGGAGCAGAACTACGGCTGACAATTTGAGAGTACGGGGAAGGGTGATCGTCATGCGGAGAATTCTAGTGCCAGGCGACCGTCTGCTACAAGACCCCAGCCACGAAATCCTCGCCGATCCCCAATTTCAACGAGCCAGAGATCAGGCCGGATCTTTCGGCCTGGTAGCCTTTACGGCCGATAGAATTCCGATTCCGATGAAGACAACAGCTCCCGCGAAAATCCATTGCGAGGGCATGTGCATCAAGTGGGCAACATACGCCAGTCCGCAGATCAGAATCGCGAATCCGGCCGCGTAAATTCCGAATGACATCGTTACACCTCATTGCCCCAGTCACGGCAAGTTACACTTCGATTTGCTTCCCCGCATATCCGGCTGGGAGTTCTTTCGTTCAAACCAGCTTCGCCCGTTTCGCAATCCGTGCCTCGCTCAGCGGCGGATCCAGAAGCCTGGGCCTCGATGCGTTCTCCTCCGGCAATTGATCGCGCAGAACCATGTTGAGCAGGGACTTGTGAACCTCGATATGCCCGTTGTATGCGATGTACCCGAGTTTCCTGAATCGGTTCATGAAGAAGCTGACGCGTGACCGCGTGGTGCCGATCATCTCCGCAAGGGTCTCTTGCGTCACCGCCGGAATCTGCGTCTGCGGTTCACCTCCGTCGCCAAACTGCGCCATCAAAAGCAGAATCCGCGCAAGTCGTCTCTCACTGGAGTTGAAAAGCTGGTCGACCAGATCCGCCTGGGTTCTCATCCCACGTGTCAGGATGAACCGCATAAAGAAATCGGAGAACGCATGTTCCTCGTGCAGAACCTTGAGCATCCGCTCTCTCCCAATCTCCAGCACCGTGCAAACGCTGATCGCGGAAGCTGTCGCGGTTCGAAGCTCTGCTATTCCTGCAATCGACTCCTCACCCACAAAGTCGCCTGCGGCAAGCAGTGTGACTGTGGCTTCCTTGCCCTTCTTCGACACCACCGTGAGTTTTGCCCTACCCGTCTGCAGGTAGAAGACAGAGTCGGCTGCGCTTCCCTGAGAAAAGAAAACCTGCCTGGCTTTGAGACGGACGATTTTTCGCCCCGGTCCTTCGGTAGCCAGATAGGTGGACGGATCAAATGGTCTCTTTGCGGCTGTGTCCATCGTCATGGCCCCCTCTCCGCATGCTTGCTTGCTGCCAGCCGAATCAGCGCAAAACGCGCATTCCGGGGCATGGTTTGCAATCCCGTTCTCGAGTGCGCAAAAGCCGCACACTGACACAGCATTGCACTCCGTTTATCGTGCGTCTGAGCGGTTTGGCACATTCAGGGCAAATCGGTTGGCGCGTCGGCAGCAACTTGCCGGCAGCGTTACAAGGCTCTTTTGAATGGGTAGTTGGGTGGGGCAGGCGGGACAATAGGCAACCGAATGGCTCCATGGCCGACATTCGTTCACGCCCCGGCCCCGTCTTACTTGCTCACAATCCCGGCTTCCGTATTGTGGACGTAACAGTCGTGGATCGCATCCAGCGGCGCGTTCGGCCATTTGGATTCGATCAAGTCCTTTTCGCTCAATTCATGCAGGCCAAATTCGATCGAGCCGTCTGCGTGAACCGTTCCTTGCAGGTAGCCATAGATATTTGTCTTCGAAGCCTTGTCCACGCCGCTCGGCAGCACATACCTGCGCGCTCCGGCGCTGCCGATAATGATGCCTGCCACCACGCCGCTGTGCTCCCTCCAGTAGGCCGTGTCATAGATGTTGGGCGAATAGAAATGCGAGTGGCTGGCGAGAATATACACATGCTTGCCCGATGTCTGGGCATTCAAGAGCCAGTTGTAGACTGTCTCGCCGGAGCGAATCCCCAGCTCCCAGTCGTCCATGGCGTGGTTGGAACTGGTCGAATGCGGCAGCGCCTCGTGCATGCCCGCCACAATCGTGTGAATCCCCGAGTGCGGCGCCAGATCGCGGTCCAGCACCGCACGTAGCCAGCGCAGTTGCGCATCCGTGAACTCCTCCTTGTCGGCGTTGTCCAGAGTGATGAAATCCACGCCGTTTTCCGTCCAGTGGTACCACGTTTGCAGTGGGCTTCCCGCGTCTCCGTCAGCCTTGCGCTGGGCCACAATCTCAGGACGATTCAGAAAGCTCGAAAACTTGGCGATGTAGCTCTCGCGGGTCATGGGCTTGACGCTCTCGTGATTGCCCCGGCCCAGAAAAACCGGAAAACCGCCGAACGAGGTCATCTGGTGGTCAAGAAAGTCGCTCCACGCGCGATCATGGTACTCGTCAATGGTCAGCGAACTCCCCGCCGGCTGCATCGCCGTCATGTCTTCATCCTCCTTGCTCATCCAGCGGAAGTCGCCCAGGTGCCAGTAAAATGCGTCCTTTTCTGCCTTCACCTTGGTGGCGATGGCAGGCATCACAAAATCCCCGCAGTTGCGGCTGTCGCCGGAGACGGCAAATGTCCAGGAAGAAGCAGATGCTTGTGCGGCGGCTACGGAGGCCACGCCGGAGCCAATCATCAAAGCTGCAAGCGCAAACAGGGCAACGGGAAGACGCAGTTTCAACATGCAGACAGCATAACGCGTGTGCCGGATGGAACGGTCAATTTCCAGCCAAGTTTGGTCCAGAATGGGCTCTGTACCGCAATCAGGGAAATTCCCGCCTGCTTGTGATTCGGGTCACGGTGAGGGCAAAGCCGGGCCGGTAGCCTCGATTGCGAGGGGCAAACTGCGTTCGCTGCCGCAGACAAGCCCAGAAACAAATGAGGAGTACTTTCTTATGGCTTACGTAATTACCGATGGCTGTACCAAGGATTTCGTCTGCGTGGCGGAGTGCGCCACTGCTGCCATTGCGCCCACGGCGGGTGATCCCGCCGCCGGAACCGTCTCCCAGGTATTCATCAATCCGGATGAGTGCATCGATTGCGGCAACTGCGCAAGCATCTGCGCACAAAACGCAATCTTCTCCCTCGACGATCTGCCGGCGGAAAAAGCTCACTTTGCCGGGCTGAACGCCGCCTACTTCCAGTAAGGCCCTATTGATCCGGCCCTTGAATAGAAGCACCGTGCCTCATTGTATCGGTCTCCCACCGGAGCGTCCGACCCACGGGGAATGAAACTGTGCCCCATCGGGGTACCCTCTGGGTCGGAGCGTCCTTTGCTCGATGGGTGGGAAGCTATGACAGTTTTTATGGGCCGGATCAATAGTCGCGCCGCAAGCTGTCTCAAATGAGAGAACTGGGGCTTTACAGGCTGCGGAAAACTCGCTCGGGCGGTAGACGGGGGATTTATCCCCGGTATAAAGCCAATCAAATCAGCGCGGGGTGCAGCCCCTGCGGTATGCTTTTCGCGTCTATCGCCTGAATATGGTCCTTCTCCCCAGCCTGCTTACCCCCTGCGCGATGCGATTCAACCCGATTGGCCGAACACCGCGCTCACGGCTGGGGAGTCCCGGATTTGTCTGCCGCAGCACCCGTCGTTGTTGCCGGGGGCGCAGTTGCCGGAGTCTCAAGCGAAGCAGCGGTCTGGCCAGGCGCCGGCGCGGATGAACCGGAAGGCGTCTTCGGGCTGCCTGGCGCCCCGGCCGGCGGTTGCGCCGGAACGGTTGCCCCCGGCGCTGTTTGCGGCGCCACCGGCATCACCGGTAGCGTGAGCGTCTGTACCGTGTCCGGGTCGTCCCGCAACCAAAGATAGAGAACGCCGTTCACCGGGTGCGGCACGCTCAGTTGCGTCCCCGTAAAGTCAGGCGGCACGCCCGAGGCATCGTCCTGGTCCTGCGTAGCTCCAATCGACGCAGCCAGAAAAAGATCCGTCCCCGTCAGCGTGCAGGGCTTGGTCACCGCGTGCGGGCAGTGCAGTTCCTTGAAGTCCGGAAGGCGAACCAGCGTCCCAAGGGGCAGCCAGTCGCCGGTCACTCCTGCGGCGGACATGGCGCGCACGCGCACCGGCCCGAAGGCCGACGATCCAAAGCGGACCAGCGGCTCCAACTTGCCCATAGCCGTCTTCGTGTCTTCCAGCATCAGGCCCCCGTCGTCCAGCGACAGGATTGTATGGTAGCTGCCGTCCACCGCCGCCACCTCCACCTTCTCGGTGCGGGGAAAGCTGGCCGGCACAGTCGACTTCAGGAAAAACACCAGCCGGCCGCTCACCGGCAGATCGTCCGGACTGCCCAGATGAACCGGCGAAGGGGTCGCAGAGAGGGTGTCCTGCGAGCCCTTGTTCAGCAGCGTAACCTGCGGCCGCGGAGGCTCCACCGTCACCGGCGTCTTCAGTTGGCGCCCGTCGCGCAGTTGCACGCTGGCTACATAGCGCTTCCCAGGTTCCAGGTCTGAAGTTGGCGAGCCGGCGTTCATGGCCAGCAGATCCATATCCCCGACGCGGGTCAGGGCCGCCGGCGTAAGCGTAATTCCATTCAATTGAGCCTGGGCCACTTCATCCAGGCGAGTCCCGCTCAGTTGCGCATCCGGGTCGCCCGCATTGAGCGTCAGCCGGTCAATCGATGCGGCCTCGGCATACGCCTTCAGAAGCAGTTTGTCCGGCTTGTCCAGTCCGAACTGATAAATCGCAAGCGTCACCGGTCCCGGAGCCGCGTCCTTCATTGGCACCGCTACTTCCACGCTCTCCGGTTTGGGCGACTTCCACGCAAGTTTGATCGCGCCGCCTGTTGCCGGCTGCTCTTCCACCCGGTCCAGGCAAATTGAGTTGTCGTCCTCCAGGTGCAGCGTGTCTTCGCGCCCCACCACCAGTGCGGACTGGTCGCCGCCAGCCAGCGTCCACTTTCCCGCCTGCGGTGCGTGCACGTGGAAGCGCGGGCCCTCCCAGTCGTCGAACCCATATTTACCGCGCAGCACACCCGTCAAATCCCCTCCAGGCAGCGTAGGAGCGGCATGTGTGAACACCAGCCCTCCCTCTGACGCATCCGCAACCACCGGCACATCGATCGGCCCCCCTGCGGCCTCGATATGCAATGTAAGGTTGTGAACCAGCTTGGTGGCAAACACCAGCGGCGCGCCTTCCGCGGGCAGCGTCAGGCTGGGTTTCAATGCGCAGAAGTTCTCTGCCGGGTTCACCGGATGCAGCGGCGGCGCCTTGGCCGGCCCGATCGGCGGCATCGCCACCACCACCACCGATTTGGGATCGCGGAACGACGGCGCCACATTCAGCCGCAGATTGAGCGTATCGTCCGTCGGCAGCGCCAGCGCGGGAATGTACTGGAAATGTGCCGTATGCAGCGAGGCCAGGATCTTTGCCGTATCCACAATCGCGCCCACATAGGGGCTGTACGCGCCCCCGCCTGCCATGGTCGAGTAGCTGAGCTGATTCATCAGGTCGCCGGCTGAGCCGTTGGCAATCTGATCCACCATCGACTGCGCGTTGGTATCGTCCAGTACCAGCCCATCCGTGTGCTGCACCAGGCAAGGAGCCTGCTGGTCCGAGGGCTTGTCAAAGCACTGCTGGTCCAGTCGGATGCCCAGGCTGCGCGCCGCCATCTCCGAGCGTTCCTTCAACTGCTTCGGATCGGTTTGTGAAGTGGACTTTACCTCAGCCAGGTACGCTTCCAGCCGCATCCGGTCCAGGCTCGCCGCTTCCAGATCCTGCGTGGCGCGCACAAACGCCCCTGGCCGCCCGCGCACCGCCTTCCTTAAAGTGTTGAAGTCCCCGCCCGTCTCCGGCGCCAGAAAGATCAGTGCCTGCTGCGCCTCTTCGGGCACGGTCACAAACACTCCCTCCTCCCGCGCCGCGCGCGACCAGGTTTCCACCCGCGTAAACCAGTTCTCCGGCGGAGGATTGGTGGCCCCGCGCAAAAACGCCACCACCAGCACAAAGTGGGTCGACTGGCTCTCCGGAAGGTCTGGATGAATCCAAAGCCGGTCCCCTGGCAGAAGGTTGGGGGTCTCGCTGATCGGCAGCGTGACCGTTCCGCGCTTCACATGCACATCGACCTTTGGCCCCAAGAGGTCAAACGCTGGCCCGTCGGCGCACAATCCAGTCGATGTCAGCAACAAAAGCGATAACAGGGTTAAACAGCGACGCATATCTCCATTGTACGAACTCGAGCGCCCCGAAAAACTTCCATCGATGCGCAACTTTTTCCCGGATTCCGTGTCGCTTCCAACACAGAATGCTCTCGTAAACCGCTCCTGAGCCCCGGCTTCCGTAGGATTCGGGTACACTGTCACTTGTATAGTTTTGAATCGAGGAATTAGCTTAAGTGTTTCTCGAGTCTTTGTGGGGTAGATAAGAGAAGTGGAAGATGGCTCATATTCTGCAAGAGCCGTAGGTATACCATGGATCGCCTACATTGAAGCGGGAGATGCCGCCGGCGTCAGATTAATTTTTGAACCTCAACGCAGGAACTCACAGCACCATTTGAAATGCGCAATCACCATGGCCGGCATGGGTCGCGATTCGCTCGCGGTGGTGGCGCGGATTTAGAACCGGCGGCTGCTCTCAAGCGCTTGCATCGCACCGTGCAGCCGGATTCAGAATCAGTCGGCAGGCCGGCGGAATACGCCGCGGCGCGACCTACATTACGCGCGCCACGCGGAGAAGGAAATGATGAAATCGACAAAAGCTGCGCACAACGGCGTAGATGTAAGCACCCTGAGTATTCCCGACGCGGAAGAGATGATTGAAGAAGCTCTGAACGACCTGGGGTTTTCAACCGACCCCGGCCTGGCCCGCGCCCTCCATTTCCTGGCTCCCCCCGGCTACCAGGCCATCGTCGAGTTGTGCAGTGAGAACGGCCGCAGCAAGCGCCGCAATGCTTCGGCGGAATCCTGGTCGCCTGAAGATGACGAGGTGCGCATCTACTTTGAGCGCATCGACGGCGAGTCGGCTCCGCGCGCCGCCCGTGCCTCGCGCACCCCCGTCGATCCCGTCTACGAAGACGACGATCAGGACGACGACGGACAGGAAGCCATCATCCCCGCCGATCTCGACGCCCGCGTCAAAGAACTCTGCGCTGCCCTCGCTGAAGCCGAGCGCGGCGGCCATGCCTTCATCGCGCTCAAGTGGTTCCGCGACTCGTTCCTGCCCCGCAAGGCCTTCCGCTGGAATCAGCACCCCGAGTCGCGCCAGGCCGTCCTCGCCGAGGCCATCCAGCGCGGCGTCGTGGTCACAAGCAAAATCGCCAACCCCAAAACCCCCGCCTATCCCACCACCACCATTCGCCTCAACCGGGCTGAGGCCGGCATGCCTGAAGAAGCGCAGCGCTTCCATCCCGTCACTGTCCACGGTGACTCCATCGCCGACGCCATTGAAGAGGAGCGTGGCAACCTGTGAGCTGCTACTTCCTTGAATCCACCGCCTTCGCGCGTCTCTTTGTTCAGGACCACGGTACCGACGCCCTCATCAAGCTCATGGAGGCGGTCGAAGACAATCGCAAGCTGATCTCCGCCTCCACCCCGCTTGAGGTCTATGCCGCCATTCGCCGCCGCGAGCGCGCCGGAGACATCTCGCCGGAAGACGCGGCGTCCGCGCTCGACATTCTCCGCCTTGAGGCCGCGCGCATGGTCCAGGAGCCGCTCAATCCAGCCGTGCTTGAGGCGGCGCGCCAACTGCTTGACCGCACCACCCTGCGCTGGCCAGACACCCTGCAACTGGCCGCCGCGCTCGTCGCACGCGACTTGTTCCAGAACACTGAGATCATCTTCGTCTCCGCCTCGCCCCAACTCCTCGATGCCGCCAAATCCGAGGGCTTCCACACCATCGACCCCTCCAGGGAAGTTGCCGAAGTAATCCAGCAAGCGGAATGACCAAGTCCACACCTGAGTGCGCCTCCAAATAGCTCCGTGCCCCATCCATTCGCATTCTTTTCGGCGAATGGGTGCAAACAGTACGCCAGTGCGAGCCCCCGCGAGCGTCCGCCGCACCGCAGATTCCCAAATCACATCCTGCACCAAATCGCTTCCCTCGCGACTCCAATGAATCAATGACCGAAAACGCCCCATCCCCAGGCGCTTCCAACGAAATCAGCCCCGCCCACATCGCGCTCATGTCGGTCAGCGTGGGCGCCATCGTCGCCAACATCTATTACATCCAGCCGCTGCTCGCGGCCATCGCCTCCACCTTTCGCATCTCCGTCCCGCAGGTGGGAACCGTGGCCATGCTCACCCAGCTTGGCGCCGCGCTCGGCATGTTCTTCTTCGTCCCTCTCGGTGACACCAAAGAGCGCCGCCGCCTCATCGTCTCCCTGCTCGCCGTTGAATCGGTGTTTCTCGCCCTCATGGCCAGTGCGCAGAATTACCTCTGGCTGGCCTTCGCCAGCCTCGGCATCGGCGTCGCCGGATCCACCGTGCACCTCATCGTGCCCTTCGCCGCGCAACTGGCTTCTCCCGCCCGCCGCGGCGCTGCCGTCGGCTCAGTTCTCTCCGGCCTGTTGTTCGGAATACTCCTCGCCCGCACCTTCAGCGGGCTGCTCGGCGCATGGCTCGGCTGGCGCTCCATCTATTGGCTGGCCTCGGCCACCATGCTCCTGCTCGCTGTCCTGATTCGCCTCGGCCTGCCGCGCAGCAAGCCTACATTGACTCTCTCCTGGCCGCAACTCATCCACTCTTCCGTAGTCCTCATCCGCACCCAGCCCGTCCTTCGTGAATCGGCAGCGCTCAGCGCCATCCTCTTCTGCGCCTTCAGCGCCTTCTGGACCACCCTCGTCTTTTTCCTTGAAACCCCGCCCTACCACTACGGCAGCGCTGTCGCCGGCCTCTTCGGCCTGGTCGGTGCGGCAGGAGCACTCAGCGCCCCCTGGATCGGCCACCTCGCCGACCGCTACGGAGCCCGCCGTAACGTTCTCATCGCGCTCGTCATCGCGGTCGTCTCCTTTGTCGTTCTCTACGTCTTCGGCAAGCACATGGGCGGCCTCATCGCCGGCGTCATCCTGCTCGACATCGGCGTGCAGGCCGGCCACGTCTCCAACCAGACGCGCATCTACGGCCTGCTCCCTGAAGCACGCAGCCGCCTCAACATGGTCTACATGATTTGCTACTTCACCGCCGGCGCCATCGGCTCTTACACGGGCAGCGTCCTCTGGCACCACTTCGCCTGGGCCGGCGTCTGCGCCCTCGGATCCATGTTGGCATTGACCGGTTGCGGAATCTACGCCCTGACCGCACCCCCGTCCCATCCTGGCATTGAAAAGCTGATAGCTGAGAGCTGAAAGCTCGGCGGCGAGCCCCAGGGCATCCTGCCGTAACATAAACACAACAAGCGCATCCTCGGCGCTTCCCCAACGGAGCATCCATGCGGATCGTCACCCTGATCGTCGGCATCCTCTGCATCTTCGCCGTGCTGCTTGATGCCTTCCAGACCATCATCCTGCCCCGCCGCGCCTCTGGCCGCTTTCGCCTCACGCGCCTTTTCTTCATTGCCACCTGGAAGCCGTGGGTATTCGTCACCAACCGCTTTCACGATCCCCGCAAGCGCGAATCGTCCTTCAGCTATTACGGTCCCATGTCGCTGATTTTTCTGCTGGTGATGTGGGCAAGCGTCATGGTGGTGGGCTTTGCGCTCATCTTCCACGCCCTCGGCAGCCCCTTCAACGACGCGTCGCAGAGCCCCGGCTTTCTCTCCGACCTCTACGTCAGCGGAACCACCATCTTCACCCTGGGTCTGGGAGACGTACTGCCGCGAACCGGAGCCGCCCGCGTCCTTGTCATTCTTGAATCCGGAACCGGTCTCGGCTTTCTCGCCGTCGTCATGGGCTATTTTCCCGTCCTCTACAGCGCCTTTTCCCGCCGCGAGGTGAGCATCTCCCTGCTCGACGCACGCGCCGGCTCCCCACCCACCGCCGCCGAACTGCTCCGCCGCCATTCCTACGAGGGCGGCCAAAGCGCGCTCTCGCTCCTGCTGGTCGAGTGGGAACGCTGGTCGGCCGAACTGCTGGAGAGTCACATCTCCTACCCGCTGCTCTGCTACTTTCGCTCCCAGCACAACAACCAGAGCTGGATCAGCGCACTGACCGCCGTGCTCGATACGTCGGCGCTGTTGATCGCCGGCGTGCAGGGTCACGAAGCCCGCCAGGCACAGCTCACCTTCGCCATGGCCCGCCACGCACTGGTTGATTTAGCGCAGATTTTCTCGCTTGCCCCCGTCCCACCCAATCCCGACCGTCTCACGCCCGAGCGTTACGAGAAGCTCTACAACCTGCTCTGCCAAAGCGGCGTCAGCGTCTGCCGCGACGGCCACTCCATCGATCGCCTGCGCGAGATGCGCGCGCTCTACGAGGGCTACGCCCAGGCCCTCAGCGACTATCTCTGCATGCCGCTCCCGCCCTGGATCGCCGACCAGCCCCACAAAGACAACTGGCTCGCCGTAGCCAAGCTCCGCGCCCAGACTGAAGCCGCCAACTCCCCTTCAAGCAAGCCCGCAGAGGTCGGTCCAACCCCGCAAACCATCGCCACCCTGGTCGACGACCACCACGATTTCTGAGATGGGAGGAAAGAGACCGTGCCCCACCGCAGGTGGTCCTCCCGGAGGGAGAGAATGAAAATAGCCCCGGGTGCAACCCGGGGAAAGCACCCCGGGAAATCCCTCGCGTCCCGTAGGTACGCGGTGAAATTCGATCGACGAACACAACGTTCGCCCGTGCGTCAAACCGGGCGCGATCGATCTCATTCTTTCCTGAACCGATTCGCCTGCTCAAACTCCTCCCGCAGCCCCGGCGTACGCAGATTCTCGCGCAAATGCGCCAGCCTCTGTTCCAGCGCATGCAGCGCCGCCTCGACAGCCGCGGTGTTGGTATACGCAATGTCGCGCCACATCGAATAAGGACTGGCTCCCAACCGCGTCATCTCCCGCAACCCGCGCCCGCCCACATCCTTCAGCTCCGGCGCATCGCCCACTTCTTCTTCGAGCAGCGCGCTCAGGGCCGTAGCCAAAAACTGCGGCAGGTGGCTTACCCACGCCACCAATTCGTCGTGCCGCACCGGGTCCAGGTCGATGGTCTTTGAACCCATCCGCCCCACCCACTCCCGCCAGCCCTTCACCAGCGCAGCAGAATGATCCGACCGTTCCGCCTCTGGATCGTCGGTAAACAGCCACACCGCCCCGCGAAACAGCTCCGCATCGCCCAGTGCCGCCCCGCCGCGTTCCTTGCCGGCCATCGGATGCCCCGGCAAAAACGCCGCACGGTCATGTCGGTTAAACAGCCGCGCAGCGGCCTCTGAAATCACCAGCTTGGTGCTGCCCACATCCGTCACCAGGTGTTCAGGCCCGAGCACCGGGGCCAGCTTCTCCATGAAGTCGAGCGTTGCGTAAATCGGCACGCCCAGCACCGTAACCTGGGCTTCCCGCGCCGCCTGCAAAGGGTCAGCCGCAACTGAGTCGATCGCGCCCGCATGCAGCGCAACCTCTGCCCCGTCCACACCACGGTTCCAGCCCACAATCGATCCGCGAAACCCCGCAGCACGCAGCGCCAGCCCCGCCGAAGTCCCCAGCAGCCCCGTCCCCAAAATGGCAATGCGCTCGATCAATTTCTCTCCTGCTCCGACTAACTGATTACGCCGCTCGTTTTGAAAGGGCACGACTTCAGTCGTGCCGAAAAGGCAGTAGAATATGCCGGGCTTTAGCCCCTGAGGGAGGTAATGCAACAACTCATGAAGTTTTATGTTTTGGCGATCGGTTATAACCAATCGCTGGATCGTTGGAATGAAATGCGTTGATGAACTCGAACTCTTTGAGGTTCACTTCAGAATCGGTTGCGGTTTCTGACTCCCACAGAAGCTCTCGTCTAATGATGAAATCACGGCGTTGTTCTCTGGTGAAATCGGCGGCAATGATTTTCGAATTCGCTGAACCGAAGTAGTTGATGCTATCAGTCACATCTTGTCCGATGTATATCTTTCCATTCGGGTATGTGACCTTGTAGATTACCTTCATTCATCTTTCCCTCAGGGGCTAAAGCCCACGTTCGTCTTGCTTGCCTTGCGGCACGGCTAAAGCCGTGCCCTTCCAAAGCATCACCGCAGCCAACCCGCAAGCTTGCTAACCGCGCGCAGCGCGACTAACTCCGCCAACCAGCGCGAAGCGCCGCTAACTCCGCTACACGCTTCTCCCCACCGCCTGCGCAATCACCCGCAGCTCTCCCATCAGCGCCTCAAACTGCTCCAGGTACAGCGTCTGCGCCGCATCGCTGGCTGCCTTGTCCGCATTAGGATGAACCTCGACAATAATCGCGTCCGCGCCCGCGGCCACAGCCGCCCGCGCCATCGGCCCCACCATGTCCCGGCGCCCCGTCCCATGCGAAGGATCGGCGGTGATCGGCAGGTGCGACAGCTTGTGCACCACCGGAATCGCCGAAATATCCATCGTGTTCCGCGTCGCCGTTTCATACGTCCTGATCCCGCGCTCGCACAAAATCACGTCGTAGTTCCCGCCCGACATGATGTACTCGCTCGACAGCAGCAGTTCTTCAATCGTCGCAGCAATCCCGCGCTTCAGCAGAATAGGCTTGCGCACCTGCCCCAACTCCCGCAGCAGGTTGAAGTTCTGCATATTCCGCGCCCCCACCTGGAACAGATCCGTGTACGGCAGCATCGCCTCAATCTGCGAGATCTCCATCACCTCGGTCACCGTCAGCAGCCCGTTGGCCTCGGCCGCCTCGCGCATCATCTGCAAGCCTGGAATTCCCATTCCCTGAAACGCGTACGGCGAACTGCGCGGCTTGAACGCGCCTCCCCGCAAAAAGCTTGCCCCCGCGGCCTTCACCCGCGCAGCGGTTTCAAAGATCTGCTCGCGATTCTCAATCGAACACGGCCCGGCCATCACGGCAACCTTTTCGCCGCCCACCGTCACCCCGTTGGGAAACTCCACCACCGTGCCTTCCGGCCTGAATGCCCGTCCCGCCAGTTTGTACGGCGAACTGATCCTGTGCACGTATAGCACGCCCGGCAACAGCTCAAACTTGCGCAGATCCACGTTCGCCGTCGGTCCCACACCAGCCAATATCGACTGGGTCGCCCCCGTCGTTCTGTGAACGTTCACTCCCACTTCCACCATTGCGGCAATTACCGCATCGATCTGATCTTCGGTGGCCTTCTCCTGCATCGCTACTATCATTGCTCGTTCCCTGTCTCGGGCGTCTGGGACTGCTGTGCGCCTGTGCCTTGGCTCGGGTCGTGTGCCCGGGCGTTCCTCTCTGAAGCCAACTCGTCCTGCTGCAAGGCTCGCATCACGTCGATGATCCGCTCGTAGATATGCGTCAGTTCGATGTCCGGCAACGGACCCTTGTTCGCCGCGCGCACATTGGCGTAGATCACCTTCTCGCGCCCCGGCTCGTACACCGGCAGCTGCGTCGCCGCCTTCAGGTGACCGATCCGCTGCGCCGCGCGTGCCCGCTCACTCAGCAACTCCACGAGCTGCCGGTCCAGAACATCAATCTGATTCCGCAATTCGTCCAGCGTCATTCCATCCTCGTAGTGAGAACCTGCTAGTTAGCTCTTGGCTTGTCCGCTGCCTGCTTCAGACACCACCACCCCCAGCCGTACAACAAAGCCAGGAGCTAGAAGCTAGCTGCTAAAAGCTGTTTCTATCGGGCCAGCGCCGCCTCACGCAGCTGCGGGCCCAAAATAAATCGGACAAATCGAGCCACAGCCCCAGGCGCCGCTTCAGGAGTCGACTTTTCAATCAGCTCCACAATCGCGCTGCCGATCACCGCCGCATCCGCGAACTCCGCCACCCTCGCCACATGTTCCGCGTTGCTGATGCCGAACCCCACGGCTACCGGCAGCGTCGTCCAACGCCGTATCCGCACAACCAGCGCCGCCGCGTCCCCAGTCAAATTCTGCTGCGTGCCGGTAATCCCCACACGCGAGATGGCGTAAATGAATCCCTTTGAATGCGTCGCAATCGCCTCCAGCCGCTCGTCGGGACTGGTCGGTGCGGCCAGAAAAATCGGCGCCAGATTCACCCGCTCCATCTCCGCCAGGTACTCGTCCGCCTCTTCCACAATCAAATCGGTCACCAGCACCCCATCCGCGCCGGCCGCCGCCGCATCGTCGGCAAACTTGTGCATGCCATAACGCAAGATGGGATTGAGATAGCTGAAGATCACGATGCCAGCCTTGGCCCGCGCCGCGCGAATTTCCGCCGCCACACGCAGTACATCCTTGAGCCGCGTTCCCCGTGCAACCGCGCGTTCGCTGGCCCGCTGAATTACCGGGCCGTCGGCTAAAGGATCGCTGAACGGCACGCCCAGCTCAATCACATCCGCGCCCGCATCAATCGCCGCCAGCGCAATCGCCCGCGTCGCGTCAATGCTCGGATCCCCAGCCGTCAAATAAACCACCAGCCCCGGTTTGTGTTCAAACAAAATTGCCATCGAAAATCCACCAACTTGCTAACTCGTAAACCCGCCAACATGCTAACTTGCGATCGCCGCGCTAGCGGCGGCCAACTCGCCAAAGTCATCAAAATGAGCGCCCCCGCGTCTCGCTTTTGAGATCTGGGAATCTACAAATCCGCTGCTTTGAAAGGGCACGGCTTCAGTCGTGCCGTAAACGCCTCAAATGAATGTGGGCTTTAGCCCCTGCGGGAATGCTTTTCATTCGATTCCAAAAACCCATCACTCCCGCTTAAACCTACAGCTTTAGCTCCCGCGCAATAATCCCCATATCCTTGTCGCCGCGTCCTGAAAGATTCACCACCAGTATGTCATGTGCTCCCATCGTGGGAGCAATCTTCAGAGCCTCGGCCACAGCGTGCGCGCTCTCCAGAGCCGGCAGTATTCCCTCCGTCCGCGCCAGCCTCACCACCGCATCCAGCGCCGCCGCATCGTCCTGCGACGTATACTCCGCCCGCCCCGAATCGTGCAGCGCCGCATGCTCCGGCCCAATCGACGCGTAATCCAACCCCGCGCTCACCGAGTGCGTCAGCGCAATCTGCCCATCGTCATCCTGTAAGACATACGAATACGTCCCTTGCAGCACCCCCGGCGACCCGCCCTTGAATCGCACCGCGTGCTCGCCCAGCGCCGGCCCGCGTCCGCCTGCTTCCACGCCGATCAGCCGGACTTGAGAGTCCGGGATGAACTCGTAGAACGCGCCAATCGCATTCGATCCCCCGCCCACGCAGGCAATCACCGCGTCGGGCAGCCTTCCCTCTTTTTCGAGGATTTGTTGTTTGATCTCAATGCCGATGCAGCGATGAAAATCCCGCACCATGGTGGGATAAGGATGCGCCCCCAGCGCCGAGCCCAGCAGATAATACGTCGTCCGCACGTTCGTCACCCAGTCCCGCATCGCCTCGCTGATGGCGTCCTTCAGCGTCTTCGATCCCGCACTGACCCCGCGGACTTCGGCTCCAAGAAGCCGCATGCGCAGCACGTTCAGCTCCTGCCGCTCCATGTCCACATCGCCCATGTAGATCACGCATTCCATGCCCAGCAGCGCGCACACCGTCGCGGTGGCCACGCCATGCTGCCCCGCACCGGTCTCGGCGATGATCCGTTTCTTGCCCATCCGCCTGGCCAGCAATCCCTGGCCCAGTGCGTTGTTGATCTTGTGCGCCCCTGTGTGCAGCAGGTCTTCGCGCTTGAGATAGATTTTGGCCCCGCCCAGTTGCTCCGTCAGCCGCTTGGCAAAATACAGCGGAGTAGGCCGACCCGCATAATCCTTCAGCAGACCGGCAAGCTCCGTTTGAAACGCCGCGTCCGCCTTGGCCAGGTTGTACTCATGCTCCAGCTCCACCAGCGCCGCCATCAGCGTCTCCGGCACATACCGCCCCCCATAAACGCCAAACCGCCCCGCGCGTGATTCAGATGGAACGGAAGGAAGAATGATCGAAGCCATAAGGGGATCTCCTGCGCTCACCCGCAAAAAGGGGAACTTTCCAGTGTACAAGCCGCGCTCAACTCAGCGGCCTCGCGCGAGCCACGGATGCACCGCACCACTGTCGCACCGCACTACGGCCGCACCGCAGGTGCCCGTCCCGGAAGGGACAGGATGAGAATAGCCCAGGGCAAGCGCGGCGCAGCCCTGGGAAAGACGATTCACAAGGTCCGCGCCCCGTAGGGGAGCGGTGAGCACGCCCGAAGTAGTTCCCGAGGCAGGTGGCCCACTCACCGATCCTGCCAACCATCGGACCTTCCCAAAATTGACAAATCTGTGCCCCATTCATCGCGGTTCTATCGCGATGAGTGGGATCGCATGAAATCCTCCCAGACTGCAGATGGAAATCGAAAAGACCGGAGGGAGCAGGGGCATTCATGCCCCTGAATTGAGCGTCCTGAGAACGCGGCCTTCAGGCCCGGGCCTTCTTCCGGACCCTCCCAGCCTTCTCCTCAACTCGCGAAGGCACCAGCACCACCGGCTCCTGATCTGGAAAGGTCGCGATCATGGTCAACTGTCCGCCCATGGCCGCCACGGTGCGCGCCATCGTCGACAGGCGTGGGTCCTTCCGCTTCTCCAGCCGCGAAATCTGCATCTGCCCAATCCCCAGTGCCTCCGCCACCGTCGCCTGGCTGATCTTGCGTCCCTTGCGCAGTTCGGCCAGCGTCATGCGCCGCCGCACCTTCGCCACCAGCTCCGCGCCCCGCTTCGCAATCGCCTCCTGCCGCTCCACCGGCAAAGTTGCAATCCAGTCGTCCACTGAAACCATTCCGCGCATTGCAATCCCTCCCTTTAGCTAAAGGTCGTCAAGGTGTTCCCGATACCGCTTATCCGCTTTGTCGATCAGCCGTTTGTAAAATTTCGCTTCGCTCACGCCCGATTTGTCCGCTGCGACCAGAAGAATTGCATTCCGCTGGGGATTGAACGCAAACGCAACGCGCCAAACGCCTCCGTCAGCCGTGAAGCGAAGCTCCTTCATATTTGCGAACTTTGATCCATTCAGCGTATCTACATCGGGGCGTCCAAGCGACGGTCCAAACTGACGGAGCGGCGCTATCGCCGAAGCGAGACCGTCCTGAACCGCCGCCGAAAGTCCTTCGACCTCTGCCATGAACTTCGGATGGAAGTAGGCGGACCGGTTCATAGGATAATTATGCCACAAAGCGCATTATGCCTGATAGGGCATAAGCGAATCCCCGAACCCTATCCTCCGCCCCGCCCAGCCCGGCGAATCGCCGCCCGCTGCCTGGCAAGGTACTCCTGAATTTCATCGTGAGGAACCCCAGGCCGCATATCGTCCAGCGCCTCCTGCACCTTCGCCCGGTACCACGCGTCCTCCTCGGCAGGCGTCCGCGCCAGCGCGAACGGAAGTGCCCCCTCGTTGGCCGTCCGCGTCAGCAGAATGCGCACCGCGTCCGAAACCGTCAGCCCAAGCCCGGCCAGAACCGCCGCCGCCCGTTCCTTCACCGCTGGATCAATGCGCGTTTGCACCAATGCACTTGCCCGCATGGCTAAAATCCTCGGTTCAAATGTAATTCAACTGCATGACAAGTCCAGGTCGATTCCGATCTCCCCGAGGATCGTAGAGAGCCTGCAAATTAATTGCAATTGGTTTGCCGATAATTACGAGCAATTGGCGCACAATGGATTTGGGCTCCCAGAAAGGGTGTCTATCCGGCAACTCGATGAGCATTTGCCGCCGACAGTCTTCGCAAGTCGCTGATTTCAGGCACTTTAACTATAAACGACTTGAATTCAAGAAGATAGCTCGATATCTCTCCCGTATCTCCAATGGAATGAGTAACTTGCTCAAAAAGTAAGGGGGGAGTGGGGGAGAGGCAGCAAATCACGTATTGAAGGCTCACCGCGCCGCTCGTGCTCTGGCCACAAACTCCCTCACCCGCTGCGCGTCCTTGCGCCCCGGCGCAATCTCCACCCCCGAGACCACATCCACGCCCCAAGGCCGCAGCAGCCCAATCGCCTCCGACACATTCTCCGCATTCAGCCCCCCGGCGGCCACCAGCCGATTCTGCGGACCATCAAACAGCGTCAGCCGTGCCGCAGCCCAGTCAAAGGCCACGCCCGTGCCCCCCACCGCCGCAGCCGTCCGGGAATCAACCAGCACCGCATCCACATGCGGATCATGCGCATAATCAGCAAGTTGTGTGGCGATTCCCGCAAGATGTTCGGCGTCAAAATGCAACACCCGCAGGATGCGCAAGCCAGTTCCCAGCCGCGAGTGCAATTCCTCCGGCAGCTCCGGATCGGCGGCAAAGTGCAGTTGCACGCCCGTCAGTCCCGCCTCGCACACCGCAGCTTCAATTGCCTCAACGTCCCCGCCCACAAACACGCCGATCTTCTCCACCGCCGCAGGAAGATGCGGCACAATTCCAGCCACCTGCGCCACCGAAACTCGCCGCGGGCTGGGCGCAAACACGAATCCCACCGCGTCAGCGCCGGCTTCGACGGCCAGCCGCGCATCGTCGAGCGAAGTATTGCCGCAAATCTTGATCCAGAGGCTCATCGCGCCGCCGCAACTCCTGCCAGCAGTTCAGCCAGCGCCGCTCCCGGGTCCGCCTTCCGCATCAGGCTCTCCCCAATCAGGAACGCGTCAAACCCCGCCGCTCGCAGCCGCGCCACGTCGTCCGCCGTCGCAATCCCGCTCTCGGCTACACGTACCGCACTGGCCGGAATCCGATCCACCAGTTCCAGCGAAGTCTCCAGGCTCACGTGAAACGTCTTCAAGTCGCGGTTGTTCACGCCGATGGCGTCCGCGCCAGCAGCGCCCAGCGTGTCAAGAACCCGGTCAAGCTCACTGCCCGTATGCACCTCAACCAGCACGTCCAGTGCAAAGGCGTGCGTAACCTCAGCAAACCGCTTCAGTTCCGCATCCGTCAATGCCGCGGCAATCAGCAGGATCGCATCGCCGCGATGTGCGCGCGCCTCAACGATCTGATACTCATCCACCGTGAAGTCCTTGCGAAGGCAGGGAAGCGCCGACGCCTCTGAAGCCAGTTCCAGGTTCCGCAGGCTGCCCTGGAAATACGGCTCGTCCGTGAGTACAGACAACACCGCTGCTCCCCCCGCCTCGTAGCGCCCGGCCAGCCAGGCCACATCAAAGTCCGCTCGAATCAGCCCCTTCGAGGGCGATGCCTTCTTGATCTCGGCAATCACCGCCGGCCCCGCCGCCGCCCGCCGTCTTAATGCCGTTGCCCAACCGCGCGGCTCGTGCTCCGCCGCTCTCCGCTCCAACTCAGCCAGCGGCACACGCGCCCTCGCCGCAGCCACTGTGCTGCGCGTCGTCGCCAAAATTGTGTCCAGGTGCGTCGACATGCTCTTGGTCGAGTATAAGGGGACAAGTTACTGGCCAGGCGAACTCCACCCACTTGCCACTCTCAACGGTGAGGTGCAGCTCATCACCCAACTTCCTGCCAACTACGTCCCGCAGAAGGTTTGCAGCACTTGTTCCTCGGGCCGTGCAGGCATCGCATACCGCTCCAGTCCAGGCCTGTCTTCGAACGGATGTAAGACAACATCCAGCAGTTCCTCAAACGGCTGGAAGTCCTCCCGACGAATTGCCGCATCGAGCGCCGCCTCCACCAGATGGTTGCGTGGGATGAATGCCGGATTCACCCTCCGCATCTCCGTCGCCCGCGTCTGCCCGTCGACCGGTTCTTCATCGAGACGTTTCCGCCATCCAACAGCCCACGCGTCGTAGGCGCCGGGATTCGCGAACAGGACGCGCACTCTCTCGTCGCCGTTCGGGCCAGCCGCGGCTTCGCACAACTGGCGGAAGGTGAGCGTGAAGTCCGCGCGGTTAACGGCCATGCGTTGCAGCAGATCTTCAGCGAGCGACGCATCGCCCTTGCGTCCCGCGCGAAGGCCAATCTTGCGCAGAAATCCAGCGGTGCGCGCCGACGCGAACTGCGGCTCGAAGGAGCTGAGCGCCTGGTTGGCAGCGGCGAGAGCGGACTCTTCGCTGCCAACCTCCAGCGCTATTAGGGGCAGCAACGCCTCGGCCAGCCGCGCCAGGTTCCACACCGCAGCGTGGGGCTGGTTGCCGTAGGCGTAGCGCCCGCCACGATCGATGGAGCTGAAGACCGTGCCCGGATCGTATGCCTCCATGAACGCGCATGGACCGAAGTCGATGGTCTCACCGGAGATGGAGGTGTTATCGGTGTTCATCACGCCATGCACGAAACCGATCAGCATCCATTGCGCGATGAGCTCCGCCTGCCGGGTGATGACGCCCTCAAGCAGAGCCAGATAGGGCCTTTCGGCGTGCGCTGCCTCAGGGTAATGGCGGGCGATCGCATAGTCGGCCAGAATGCGCGTGGCCTCTGTATCGCGGCGTGCGGCAAAGTACTGGAACGTGCCCACGCGCACGTGGCTGGCCGCTACGCGGGTCAACACCGCTCCAGGGAAGACCGATTCGCGCAGCACGCGTTCGCCCGTGGTAACTGCGGCCAAGGCTCGGGTGGTGGGCACGCCTAGTGCGGCCATGGCCTCACTCACAATGTACTCGCGCAACACGGGTCCAAGTGCGGCCCTGCCATCGCCGCCACGCGAGAACGGAGTCCGGCCGGACCCCTTGAGCTGAATGTCGTAGCGCACGCCGTCGCGGCCCACGACCTCGCCCAGCAGGTTGGCGCGGCCGTCCCCGAGTTGTGGCACGAAATGGCCAAACTGATGGCCTGCATAGGCCTGTGCAAGAGGCTCGGACCCTTCGGCGACGCGGCTTCCAGCCAATACTTCAACGCCGTGCTCGCTCGCAAGTGCCTCCGGGTCGAGCCCCAGGTTGCGGGCAAGGTCCAGATTCAACTTTACGAGGCGCGGAGCCGCTACGGGCGTCGGGCTCACTCGCGCATAGAAGCGCTCCGGCAACCGCGCATAGGCGTTGTCAAAGCCGAATTGAACGCTAACGTCGCCTGAGACGGCAGTATCCCGCGGCGTGCTGGTTGGAAGGTTGGGTGAACCCATACCTCATTCGATGTGCGTTGGTTGATTTGGTCGCGTTCTTGTCGACGAACCTCCATTGCCTCGTGGCGGCAAGAATGCGGGACGACCGAATGGCCGCCGCGCACCTTGATGGAGCGAATGCACTTGTTAGAAGCTGAACCGCAGCGATCCCTGCATGCGCCGCCCTTGATTCAGCAGAGCGGTGTAGCGGCCGTAGCTGCCGGGGTTGCCGAATGGATTATTGGAGACGCTGGCCGGATCGAAGCGCATCGTGTTGGTGACATTGAAGATTTCCCACGCGAACTTGATTTGCTGCTTTTCAGCGATCGCGAAGATCTTTGAGATACCAGTGTCGATGCTGAAGTACCCATCGCCCCGGTAGAAATTGCGCTCGCCCGTTTCGCTCGCATAGGGCGGACGAATGTTGTTCAAGGCGACAGTCTGGCTCTTGAACGCGTTGGGCTGGCCACCACTATCGTGCGCGTGGCCGCCGGACTGAATCGGCCCAGTGGCGACGTTCCAGCTCTGGTCGGCCCAGTCGGTATTCCAGCCCAGGCCGTCGATGGAGCTGAATGGAAGTCCGCTTGTCCAGTGAGTCAGGCCGGTCACGTTCCAGCCGCCGATGAAGGTGTCGGTCAATTTGTTCGCGCTGCTGGCAAAGAGCCGGCCGCGTCCGAAGGGCAGGGCGCCGAGTGCGTTGATAGTGATGGCGTGACGCGCATCGTAGTCGGATGGACCGCGATTGCCTCTGGGCTTGTACACGTTGATGATCTGGCTGAAGTACCCGCCATTCGACGTGGCTGTGGGCCCGGCGCGTTCTGCATCCGAGCCCAGATCAATGGACTTGGAGAACGTGTAATAGGCGTCAAACTGCATCCCGTGGGTTTCCTGCTGGTGCAACGCAAACTGCAGCCCGTTGTAGCTGCTGGTGCCCATCGACGACCAGACATAGAGCGACGAATACTGCGGATCGAAGAAGCGGAACGTCTCGCTGTTCGGCGTCGGACCTCCCGGGACGTCCAGATAAAACAGGGCGGAAGACTCGTTGCCGCGGAAGCCTGCCTCAGGCCCAGGGTTGTTGCCGAAGTATAGCTGATAAACGTTCTGGGTTGCGCTCATCCCGCCGCCAGCCATCCACGGGAACATGTTCTCCCAGTAAGGAATTTTGGGGACGCTCGTGACGGGGGTGCTGGCGTCGTTCATCTTGTCGATCTGGGCCTCGGCGGTAAAGTAGTCAGTTCCGGACTTCGGATCGGCAAGGTCGGACGGCGTGGCCACATCGCGCATCTGCAGCAGGTGGCGACCCATGCGGCCGGTATAGGTTTCTTCAATCATCATGCCCTTGCGCAGTTGCGTTTGAATGCCGAAGTTGAAGGCGTAGGAGTAAGGACTGGTGAGGTCCTGGTCCGCTCCCCACGCCAGCGCCAGGTCGGCCCCCGGAATCACAGGCGTTGCGCCGGTGACGCTGATGGCTGGGATGATACTGGTGGGAACCGATGTCGCCGACGTGTAACGTGGCGCAGTATCCGCATCGGCAGCGCCGACGGGCGCCTGGTCGGAGGTGACCAATCCGAACTCGCCCGACTGATCGAACGAGTCGACGATGCCCTGTCCGAAGTGATCGTAGTAAACGCCAAAGCCGGCGCGCACGGTGATGTTGTCCTTGGGCTGATAGGCGATTGCAAGACGCGGAGCAATATCCAGTTTGTCCATGCTCCAGAACCCGGGTTTGTTGTTGGCCTTGCCGCCCTGAATGAAGCCGAAGGTCGGCTGCACCACATCGCCGCTGGAGGCTGCTGACCAGCGTGCGTTCAACCATTGTCCCAGGTTCACGGTGGGCACCACTTCCTGGCCGTTGCGCTCATACGGCACCTGCAGCAATGTGTGACGCAGGCCAACGGTCAGCGTCAGATTCGGCTGCATCTTCCAGCTATCCTGGCCGTAGTACTCCACTTCGTTGGTTAGGTAGTGGTGGGTCACCCACTGGCCCGCAGGCAGAGCGCTCAATTGCCCATTGGAGTAGCTGTTGTTGTAGTACTGCGTGGCCGCGGTGATCATGCCGACGATATCCGCGATGCCGATGTTATAGGCGCTGCTGTAATTGCCTGATACGTCTGGGAAGCCGAACGCGTCCGGATCGAGGCTGGAACCGGTCCCGGCAATTGCGCCGTAGCCGAGGAGTTCATACGTCACCGTGGCGTGGTTGAAAAGCGTTGCATCCGAAGAGCGGTTGTTGAATACGAGCCGGTAGTTACCGCCGAATTGAAACGTGTGCTTGCCCTTCACCCACGTCAGGTCGTCTGCAATGTTGTGCGTGGGTACGGAGACCACGGATGAGGTGAAGCCGGCGCCAGTAAGATTCGCGATGTTCTGGAACGTGACGTAAGACCCGGTCGTGTCACCGCGGTTGGCATAGCCCTGGCGCACCAACCCGTAACGCAAGTCATTGACCAGCGAGTTAGAGATCGACCATACATCGCCGGCAGCAATGCCCTTGGAGTTGTCGACGAGACTGTAATTTGCGCCCTGACCAGGAAACTGGATAGGTCCGGAAGTATGATCGTCCTGAAGGTTGCCGCGGACAAACAATCGGTGCTTGGAATTGGGGGTGTAGTCGAGCTTGGCGATCAGCGTATTGAGGTTGATTGGATTGGGCGATGCGAACGTATACGAGGCGAGGTTATAGCCGTCGGTCAACTGCGTTCCGTTGGCAGTTGGAAGCTGCGCATAATAGGCTTCTGCCGCCAGGTCGACGCCGGGCCCCAGTGGACAGGATCCGTCTTCGGCGCAGTAGGGATCCATGGAAGCGATCTGAGTCGGGTTCAGCGTCGTGGTGCCGCCGCTCGAGTTCACGTAGGTAAGATTACCCGCGCGAAAGCCCGCCAATGGAACTTCCTGCGTGACCTGCTGATCCTCCGCCGTTCGCTGTCCCTCATAGGCCACGAAGTAGAAGATCTTGTCCTTCTTGAGTGGTGCGCCAAAGGATCCGCCGAAGGTGTTACGCAGCAGCTTCGGCGCTACGTTTGGATCCCCTGAGCCAATCTCAGCCTGCTTGTTAAACCAATTGTTGGCAACGGTGTTTGTTGGGCGGTAATACTCGTAGACGCTTCCGTGATAGGCGTTGGTCCCGCTGCGGGTCACAAGCGAGACCTGCGCGCCGGACGATCGGCCGGAGTCCGCGTTGGAGTTCGTCGTGACCACGCGAAACTCCTCCACCGAATCGCGCGTTGAACGCAGCACTCCGCTGAACGCGTAGCCCGCGTTCTGGTCATTGTCGTCTACACCATCGAGCGTGACGTTAGTCTGATCGGAGCGTGCGCCATCCACCGCGCCGCTGCGGCTGTCGCTGTTCATCTGGGACTGCGTCTGGTCACCGAGAAAGAGCACGCCGGCCTGCAGGCTCAGTAGATCGAGCACGTTATTTCCCTCGAAAGGGAGCGATTGGATCTGGTGGGTATCGAACGGCGTGCCCACAGTTGCGTCGGACACGTTCAGCATCGAGCCGTTACTGACGACTTCGACCGTTTCTCCAGAAGCTGCTGCAACACTCAACTTGAAATCGGCTGTCCGCGCCTGATTCACCAGCAACTCCGCAACCTGCTTCTGCGACGAAAAGCCTGCCGCCGAGACAAGGATGGTGTACGTGTCCGGCTTGATCTGTTCAAAGGCGTACTCGCCATGCGGTCCGGTGAGGCGCTCTGAATTGGAGCCGGTCGCCGGGTCGGAGAGGGTCACGCGTGCGCCCGGAATTGCGGCTCCACTTGGGTCCGCAACGACGCCATGCAGCGATGTGACTGCGGTCTGCGCATTGCCGGCGTGAGCGAAGAGCAGAACCAGGAAAAGAGCAAATGATACGCGGATACACTTCATCTACGATGGCCTCCAGATAAACCGATCTCGCTCTCCAGGTACGGGGAGCACGATGGTGAAAGGATGAGGAAGAATCTGACTCTCTTGAGAACCTTCAGGGAGACAGCTTCCAGGAGCCTCTCAGGTGCGAGACTGAATGACATCTGTCTGTCGAATCGTCAGTTTTTGGTCCGTGGACAGGGCGGGGGTGCGCCGCAGGGAGATCGTGGAGTTACCGTTTCACAGCGGGTAAGAGGAATCAAGGGAGATAAGAAATTTCGATTCCGCCTAATCACGCGTCTTATACCGCGCAAGAAAGAGCCGACGAATTGTGCGCGCAGCGCGAACGGAAACGGCTGATCGGGAATTTGCTTTGGTCCACTCACGGCTTTCGTGCTACGCTCAACTCACGTGATTACGCGGCGCTCAATTCGGCTTATCTCCATCAAGGTACAGCTGCGTATTAATCACATGGATGTCTGCTGCGGACCACCGACCCTCTACATTTAAGCCCCTCGCTGATGCGCCACCGGCAATCACGGCTGGCGTGTCTGTGCACACAGTAGCCGGATTTTTCCGGACAAGCCAGGCGTACGCGCTTCAACGCGTCCGTCAGGGGGACAGGTGTATATGGAATCGACCGCGCTTTGGACCGAGACTGTGCCCGGAGGGGCAACCTGGTCGCACGTGCTGAAGAGAGGCACTGCGCTGCGCATGACTGACCTGGAAGGAGGCGCGAATGTTGCGGCGTACTTCCTGAATTTTGAAATTCCGGCCGAACGCTTTAACCTGCCGGATACACTGAAGGCGCAACACACGGCTCGACTTACCAAGGGGCACGCGCTTTACTCCGACATGGGCCGCATTTTGTGTTCGATCACTGAAGACACGGTAGGCTGGCACGATCCGCTCTGCGGCTTCTCAAATAACATGCTGGTTGAGAAGAAGTATGGCAACGCAAGCTACCAGCAGGCGCGCAACGATTGGCACCAGAACGCGCGCGACGGCCTGGTGGTGGAGCTGGGCAAGTATGGCATGGGGGCGCGCGACCTGCATGCCACGGTCAATTTCTTCAGCAAGGTGACTGTGGATGAGACGGGCAGTCTGTCTTACGTCCCGAAGAATTCGCTCCCAGGGAGCTATGTGGAACTGCGCGCGGAGATGAATGTTCTGGTGATCTTGAATACCTGTCAACACCCTCTGGATCCGGGCAGTGAATACAAGCCGCGCCCAGTAGAATTGAGCATCTCCAGGGTTTCCCCGGCGCGCACCAACGATCCATGCCGGATGCTCTGTAGCGAGAACGCCCGCGGTTTTATTCTGACTGAGTTATTTTTCCTCTAACGGCGAGGACTGAAACGTGTCGACATCAATTCTGCAATCTAGTCAATTGTTGCCCTCGGACGCCCTGCGCAGTTTTGTGGTGGAGGCCGGTGACCCATTTCTGCTTGAAATATGGAAGGGCCAGGTTGTGCGTATCGTCGATCTTGAAGGCAACCAGGCCGTCGATACGCTCTTCTACAACGCCCACGACTATGCGGACCGCTACAGCGCGCAAGACACAATTCGCGAGCAGGGCAACATTTACCTCACCACCGGCACTCGCCTGATCTCATCCAACGGCAACGTACTCTTGACCATCACGGCCGACACCTGCGGCCGGCACGACACGCTTGGTGGAGCATGCGCCACCGAAAGCAACATGGTGCGCTATGACCTCAAGATGGGTCATATGCATGCCTGTCGGCAAAGCTTCATGAAGGGCATTCAGCAGTGGGGACGCGGACTTGAAAAGCGCGACATCGCCAGCAACATCAACTTCTTCATGAATGTGCCGGTGACACCGGATGGCGGCTTGACCTTTGAAGACGGCGTCTCGGAAGCGGAAAAGTACGTCGAACTGCGTGCCGAGATGGATGCGCTGATGGTCATCAGCAACTGCCCGCAGTTGAACAATCCATGCAACGGGTACAATCCGACGCCGGTGCAGATTCTGGTTTGGGATACGAATGTTCAGTAAGGTCCTGGTCGCCAACCGGGGCGCGATCGCCAACCGGATCCTTCGAACACTGAGGAAGATGAGCATCTCCTCGGTGAGCGTGTATTCCGAGGCGGATCGCGATGCACGCCCAGTGCTCGATGCAGACGAGGCCGTTTTTCTCGGGCCCTCGCCCGCCAATCAGAGTTATCTCTCCATTGATCGCATTCTAGCTGCCGCTGAAGCGACAGGCGCGCAGGCCATTCACCCAGGATACGGATTTCTCAGCGAGAACGTTGAGTTTGCGCGCGAGTGCGCGCGGCGCAGCATCGTCTTTATTGGCCCCAGGGTCGAGCATATCGAGGCCTTTGCGCTGAAACACACAGCGCGCGCGCTCGCGGAACAGTGCGGCGTTCCCTTGCTGCCCGGAACCGGGGTGCTGAAGGATCTTGACGAAGCGCTGACGCTGGCAGAGCAACTCCGCTATCCGGTGATGCTGAAGAGCTCTGCGGGCGGCGGCGGCATCGGCATGCGCGTTTGCAATTCTTCCGATGAATTGCGCGCGGCCTATGAAACCGTAGTGCGGTTGAGTCGCAATAGCTTTCGCGATGGCAGTGTCTATCTGGAGCGATTTATCACGCGCGCTAAGCACGTTGAAGTGCAGATATTCGGAGATGGCAACGGAGGCATACTCACGCTGGGCTTGCGCGACTGCTCGGCGCAGCGCCGTCATCAGAAGGTCATCGAAGAGACACCTGTCCCCGGACTGAATGCGGCCACCGCTCAAGCCATGAAGTATTCGGCGGAGCTTCTGGGCAATGCCGTCCACTATGCGTCGGCGGGGACGGTCGAGTTTCTCTACGATACCGAGACGCGCGAGTACTACTTTCTTGAGGTGAATACCCGCCTGCAGGTGGAGCACGGCGTCACCGAGCAGGTCACCGGGCTGGACCTGGTCGAGATGATGATCGAGGAGGCCGCGGGCGAGCTGCCGCCCCTGATGAGCCTTGCGGGGGAGCCGCACGGATGTTCCATTGAAGCTCGCATCTACTGCGAAGATCCCGCGAAGAACTTTCAGCCCGCGCCCGGCAGGTTGTCGCAGGTTGTGTTTCCTTCGATCAACGTGGCGCGCGTGGAGACCTGGGTCGAGAGCGGCACCGAGGTCACTCCGTTTTACGATCCGATGATTGCAAAAATCATTGTGACAAGCGCGAATCGGGCCGAAGCGGTAGCGAGCCTGCAGAACGCATTAGCTCAATGCACCATTGATGGAACGGAAACGAACCTGCGCTATCTGCGCGCGGTGGCGGCTTCAGAGACATTTATTTCCGGAGCGATCACGACGGCATTTCTCGGCGGGTTCACGGTGAGCAGGCAGGCTTTCGAGGTAATTGAGGGCGGAACGCAGACCACTGTGCAGGATTATCCCGGAAGGCTTGGCTACTGGCATGTCGGTGTGCCGCCTTCGGGGCCGATGGATACTCTCGCCTTCCGGTTGGCCAACCGCCTTGTGGGCAATGCGCCCGATGCCGCCGCACTGGAGATGACCACGCTGGGCGCGCGCCTGCGATTCGATTCCGATTGCGTTGTGGCGATCACCGGCGCGGATATGAGCGCGAAGCTCAACGGCGCTGCGGCTCCACTGGGGGAGAGCCTTCGCGTTACGGCAGGAAGTACGTTGCAATTCGGCGCCGTGCAGGGCGCGGGCGCGCGCACTTATATCGCCATCGCTGGCGGCATTGACGCTCCCCGGTTCCTTGGCAGTCGCGGCACATTCATGCTGGGCAAATTCGGCGGCCACGCCGGACGCGCGCTGTGCGCTGGCGATGTAATTCATCTGCTTGGTGCTGGAGCGACACAGCCGGAGCGCAGGCTCCCTGCCGGATTGACTCCTGTGTATGCCCGCCATTGGGAGATTGGCATACTCTATGGGCCGCACACTGCGCCGGAGTTCTTCACTGCCGGCGATATTGAAATGCTCTTCTCGACCGAGTGGCGCGTGCATTACCAGTCGGATCGCACCGGCGTGCGCCTCGTAGGACCCAAGCCTGAGTGGGCTCGCAAGGACGGAGGTGAGGCGGGACTTCATCCCTCCAACATCCACGACAACGCGTATGCCATCGGCTCCATCGACTTCACCGGCGATATGCCCATTCTGCTGGGGCCCGATGGACCCAGCCTGGGCGGATTCGTCTGCCCTGCGGTAACGGTCGAAGCTGAGCGGTGGAAGCTGGGCCAGCTCAAGGCCGGCGATACGGTGCAGTTTCGCCGTCTGACTTTGGACCAGGCCGCCGCGCTTGAAACCGCGACAGATCGCGCAATTGAAACGCTTGAAGGAAGCCTGCCTGCGTTGCCCGTGTCGGGCACGCCTGAACCGGCGATCCTGAAAAGCGTGGAGACACGGCAGCCAGCCACGGTCTATCGAGCCGACGGCGACAAGTACCTTCTTGTTGAGTACGGCAGTCGAGTGCTCGATCTAGGCTTGCGCCTGCGCGTGCATCTGCTGGAGAGCAAGCTGCGCGTCGCTTCTCTGCCCGGCATCATCGATATCACTCCCGGCGTGCGCTCGCTGCAGATTCACTTCGACAATCGACGTCTGCACCGCGAAGAGCTTCTTGGTGCGCTGGATGCATTGGATCGCGAGATCCCCGAGCAGCCCGACATCACGGTGCCCTCGCGCATCGTGCACATGCCGCTGTCGTGGAACGATCCGGCGACGCAGTTGGCGCAGGCCAAGTACATGCAGTCAGTACGGCCGGATGCACCATGGTGCCCGGACAACATCGAATTCATTCGCCGCATCAACGGGCTCGATTCAGTCGACGATGTGCACCGCATTGTCTACGAAGCCAGCTACCTGGTGCTTGGTCTGGGCGATGTGTACCTGGGAGCCCCGGTGGCTACGCCCGTGGATCCGCGCCATCGTCTCGTGACCACCAAGTACAACCCCGCGCGCACCTGGACGCCAGAGAACGCGGTGGGCATCGGCGGCGCCTACATGTGCGTGTACGGCATGGAGGGGCCGGGCGGTTATCAATTAGTGGGCCGCACCGTGCAGGTCTGGAATACCTATCGGACTACAAAGACATTTGCCGCCGGGCTCCCGTGGTCACTGCGCTTCTTCGATCAGATCCGTTTCTATCCTGTATCTACCGAAGAATTGCAGGACCTGCGCCGCGACATTCTGCATGGCGCATTTGAATTAAGAACCGAAGAGGCTGATTTCAATCTGATTCGCTACCAGGGATTTCTCGATTCGATTCAGCCGGAGATTGCGGCCTTCAAAACCCGCCAGAGACAGGCGTTTGATAAAGAGCGCGAGCGCTGGCGCATCAATGGGCAGCTTGAAGTCGCAGGCCTGCCGGACATGCCCGACTTCGATCGGCAGGAGCACGAAGTCCCCGAGGGCTGCGAGGCGGTGAGCGCGCCCATGACGGCAAGTGTCTTTCAAATTCCCGTGGAGCAGGGGCAGCGCGTTAAGGCGGGAGAAAAGCTGATTGTGCTGGATGCGATGAAGACAGAAATGACGATCGGGTCCCCTGCGGACGGGGTCGTCGAGAAGATTCTCTGCCAGAGTGGACAAATGGTGAGCGCCGGCCAGCAGCTCGCGATTCTCCGCGTGAGGTGAGCCGATTCGATCTCACTCGGAAGAATTGGAAAGGCCATCCGGCAAGAGGGAGTGAACCGTGGACATTACGGCCTTGTTGAGCGCATACCGCACTGGAACGCTGACGCCGACCGCGCTGGTGGAGCAGATCTACGCCGCAATCGCCGAGCAACGCGAGCAACCTGTGTGGATCGCGCCGGTACCCAAGGAGCGCAATCTCTTGCGCGCCGCGGAACTCGAGGCCGCAGCCTCTGAAGATACACTGCCGCTGTTTGGAATTCCCTTCGCAGTGAAGGACAACTTCGATGTGGAGGGACTGCGAACGACTGCTGCCTGCCCAGCGTTTTCGCATCTTGCAGATGGGACGGCGACGGCTGTGCAGCGGCTGCTCGATGCGGGCGCGATCCTGATTGGAAAAACCAACATGGATCAATTCGCCACCGGTCTGGTGGGAACTCGTTCGCCTTACGGCGTCTGCTCCAGCATCTTTGATCCTGCGTACATCTCCGGGGGGTCGAGCTCTGGCTCCGCTGTGGCCGTCGCGCGTGGCCTCGTGAGTTTCTCGCTTGGGACTGACACTGCAGGCTCGGGGCGCGTTCCAGCGGCATTCAACCAGTTGGTGGGCCTGAAGCCGTCACGCGGATGGATCAGCACAAGCGGACTGCTGCCCGCCTGCCGCACGCTGGATTGCGTCTCCATTTTTGCGGAGACCTGCGCCGACGCAGCGCGCGTCTTCGCAGTGGCGCGCGGCTTCGACGCCGCCGATTCGTACTCCCGTGTTCCGGTTCCCGGACAAGGCGCAGCGCCCTGGGCCGCGCCAGGCGTGGCTTTTCGCTTTGGCGTGCCGACAGAATCCAGTCTGGAATTCTTTGGCGACGAACCAGCGCGAGCGCAATTCGATGTTGCAGTCGAGGCACTCGCAGCTCTCGGCGGTGAGCCGGTGCGCTTCGACTACGAGCCGTTCCGCAAGGCGGCCAGCCTGCTCTACAGCGGCCCCTGGGTCGCTGAAAGGCTGGCGGCGTTGAAGAGCTTTCTCAACGAACATCCTGACGCGATGGAGCCAACCGTGGGCGGCATCATTGCGGGCGCCGGCCGCTTCAGCGCCGTCGAAGCCTTCAATGCGGCCTACGCGCTCGAGGCTTTGCGGCGTGAGACAGCTGGCGTCTGGGAGCAGGCCGACTTCCTGCTGCTGCCCACCGCGCCCACCCATTACACCATCGCGCAGGTCGAACAGGCGCCTCTGGAACTGAACAGCAATCTTGGCTACTACACCAACTTCGTCAACCTGCTCGACCTGGCCGCAGTCGCAGTCCCCGCGGGTTTCAAGGCCAATGACCTGCCCTTCAGTGCCTCGCTCATCGGCCAAGCTTTCACCGACGATGGACTGTTGCAGGTTGCTGACCGCCTTCATCGCAGCCTGGCGACTACGCTGGGTGGGTCGAAGCGCAAACTGGCCGACACGCCCGCGATGGCCGCGACGCCTGCTCCGCATGGCTGCATCCTGATGGCGGTCGTCGGTGCGCATCTCACCGGCCAGCCGCTCAACTGGCAGATGACACAGCGGAAGGCGCGGCTGGTGCGCGCCACACGCACGCACGGGGACTACAGGCTCTACGCGGTGCCCAACACCACGCCGCCCAAACCTGGCCTGGTCTATGTTCCGGGATTCGGTGGCGAGGGCATCGAAGTTGAAGTCTGGGCCATGCCGGAGGACACGGTGGGCAGCTTTCTGAACGCGATTCCGCCGCCGCTGTCGCTGGGCACGCTGCGGCTTGCAGACGGCGCGACGGTGAAAGGATTCCTTTGCGAGCCCGCGGGGATTGCGGGAGCGCAAGACATTACGCATCTGGGCGGCTGGAGAAAGTATGTGCAAGGGCCACGCATTGTCTGAAACTGTGCTGACCGTGCGGGGCTTTCAATCAGCCGCCGATGTGGACCATCGACCGCGAAGGCTTCAGAAATCCCGGTTCGCCAATGTGATGGCGGGCTTCCTTGGCCTGCACGGTTTGGACAATATAGGCGCTCAGCTCGGCGTTCGTGGCGCCGGCTCTCAAGCGGCCATACAGGTCGTGCTCCACCTGGGAGAAGAGGCAGGTGCGGATTTTGCCGTCGGAGGTTAGCCGCACGCGGCTGCAGGCTCCGCAGAAGGCCTGGCTCACCGGGGCGATGATGCCGATCTCGCCCAGCCCGTCTTCGAAAGTGTAACGGCGCGCTGTCTCGCTCGGCTCGCGGGGAGGCATTTCCACCAACGGCAGCACCCGGCCGATGCGTTCCACAATTTCCTTGAGCGGCACCACGATTTCCGGCGTCCACAGGCGGCCCTCTTCGAGCGGCATGAACTCGATGAACCGCACCACAACGTCCTGTTCTCGCGCAAAACGGGCAAAGCCCTCGATCTGGCCGTCGTTGAAGCCGCGCAGCAGCACGCAGTTGATCTTGACGGGCGCAAGACCGGCGGCGCGGGCGGCGCGAATGCCTCCCAGCACCGCTTCAAAACTGCCTGGAACGCGGGTGATCCGCTCAAAGGTCGCGGCATCCACGGCGTCCATGCTGACCGTGACCCGGTTCAGCCCGGCGGCTTTCAGCGGAGCGGCCAGGCCGTCGAGCAGGTGGCCGTTGGTGGTGAGCGCCAGGTCCAGCGTCTCGCCTTCGACAGTGCGCAGCCGCGCCAGTTCCTGAACCAGCTCAACCAGGCCGCGGCGCAGCAGCGGTTCCCCGCCGGTGAGTCGGACCTTGGTGATTCCGAGGTCCACAAACAGCTTGATCAGGCGCAGGTATTCGTCGATGCCCAGCTCGGGATATTGCGCGCCCACTTCACCCGTGCGGCAGTAGACGCATTTGTAGTTGCAGCGGTCGGTGATGGAGACGCGCAGATCGTGAATGACGCGCCCGTGGCTGTCGGTCAGCCGCTGAGCGGGCGTCGTTGAAGAGGAAAGAGTTGGGGAAGCGGCAGCCATCGGCAAATTCAAGGCTACACCGCAGCGGACGGTTGTGGGTAGCACTGGGGACCATCCGCCCACCAAAGGACAGGTGAATTCGAAAACCGGGCCGGGGCTCCAGGACTAGGGCTCCAAGAACGGAATCTGTGGCGAGTGGCCGGAGGACATCTGGATACCGTAGAGGAGGACAGCGGCGCGGCGGGCGCCGATATGGCCGCCGGCAAGGGCCTGCATGGTTCGGTGGAGGAGGTTCTGAGTGCCTTTGCTGTCGAGCCGGGCGCTGGGGGCGGGCGTGGAAGTAGCAGAAGGAGCTGCCGCGCATGGCGGGCGACTGGCAATGGAGTCCGCTGGGCATACCGGGACCACATTCGGCGATCACGAAGTCTTTTCCTGTGGGTACCCCCCCTGGGTGTTTGGGGCAAGCTGTGTGTTTTCAACGGGTTGGCGGAGGCGCCTGTCGTAAGCACCTTTTTTTCAGGAACTTGGAAGCCAAATTTCTGAAAACGGAGAACTTACGCGGAGCCGTGCGCGAAGCCGAGCCCAAGCGAGATGCGGCGGCGGGTCTGCGCACAGGAAAATGACACTCAACTACAGGCTAGCGGATTGAGAGAAATAATCGGCAAAGGGGTGTCGGCGCAAGTCGCTGCTAATAAGGGAGATAGCTCGAAGCTACGAGGAATGGGGGATTGACAAGCAGTGGGAACGGCTGTGGCTGTCAGCTCGCCAAGTCTCAAGATCGAGGCCGATGGCACGAGGCTTTGCGGGAAATTCACCGCGTCCCTCCAGGACGCGAGAGTTCGATGGGGATGCGTTCCCAGGGCTGCGCGTCGCTTGCCCTGGGCTAATATCGTCCTGTCCCTCCGGGACGTCCATCTGCGGTGGGGTAGTCCCATGTCTCCAAAGGGCGAGACATGGGGCACCCCTGCATCTTGGCCGGGGGTAGATGCGGGCCGCCCCCCAACACATTCCTGAGGGGCGATAGCGAACTTGGAGTCCTGGACCTTAGGGAGTGTTCAGGGCAGCGGCAGCGCGAACGAGCGCCTTCAGCGCTTCCTCATTCACCTTGTCGCCTTCGTGGAAGTCGATGGCGCGACGTACATTGCCTTCGAGGCTGGAATTGAAGAGGCCCGCCGGGTCAGGGAGCGCGGCGCCCTTGGCGAAGGTCAACTTGACGGCGCTTTTGTAGGTCTCGCCGGTGCAGATGATCCCGTTCCTATAGAAGACAGGCACTCCCGCGGGGTTCGATGGCTTCTTCCACTTACATTCCTCGACGATCTGGGGGTCGGCTTCCAGGATCAGGGCGCGGAGGCGGGCCAGCATTTCTACGCGCCAGTCGGCTAGCTGGGCAGTTTTTACGGCAGGCTTCGCGTTGGGCGATGGAGATGCCGATTCGGCTTTGTGAGAACCGCTGTTTGTCACCATGCGTGCACGTTCCTTCCCGAAGAGGGGTGAAGCGAAGTGAGGTTAGCGAAGGTCTCAGTTGGATGGCACGGCCCCAATGGGCAGATTACCCGCTCATCCGCGGGATGGGGCTAAAGCCCCATCTCTCTCATTTAAAAGCTGGTTGCGGCACGACTGAAGTCGTGCCCGGTTACAAAGCCAGCCCGAAATGGGTTTTTGCGCAGCCTGTAAAGTCGTGCTCTGATACAGTGCGCACCCAAGGCGAAGTTCTTTGGGAAGCTGCGACTTTCAATCTGGAGTCTGGGTGCGGCTTCACGTCAGTCGATGCGCGGGGTTCCCTTGCGCAGAGCGATGCCGGTAATGCCGAAGACCACGATGATGGCGATGGCGAGGGCGAAGTAGTAGGCGATGGGATGCGCCCAGCCCGGCGAGTAGGTGAGGTCCTGGCCAACCCAGAGCAGCAGGATGGCGGCGATGACCGCAAACTGGCCCGCGATGACCAAAAAGGTGTGGCCCAGATCGCGGCGTTTGTCGAGTGCCTCCACCTGGTCTGGAGTCAGGTTGCGCTCTTCGGGGGGAAGCAGGGAATTTGCCATCGAGTGTCTCCTGTGTTTCGGGCGGGCGAGCGAGGTTGACCGTGGGCCAACCCGCTCACAAGTTCAATTCAATCACAGGCCGGGTCGCGAACGCCAGCCCACCGCGTGGAGCGGGTGCTCGCGGGAGGCTCGCTGTGGCGTGGCGGCGGTTGAGGCAAGGTTCATTCCGACAAAAACGCGATCGTCTGCAGTTGCGTGATCTCAAACGGCTTGCGGCAGCGGACGTTGGCGCAGGCCAGCTTGTCGTCGCGGCGCACCATGTAGGACTGGGCCTTGGCGAAGCGGGCGCGGTCGCGCTCGTCGGCGTTGCGGGGCAGTTGCGCACGCTTGCGCCTGACCACCCAGCTCACCTGGTATTCGCCGGGCTGCCCGCACTTGGGGCATGTGATTGTGTGCTTCCGTAGTTCCGTCGTCTCGTTGAAAAATTCGCGCTCTTCCATGATGTTTCAGCCCTCCGGAACCGCACCCCGCTCGCAAACTCCCGCCCGCGGGGGCTTCACGCCGCTGAATCGGGCAAGAAACCTGACGCAAGGGGCTTTCGCTCCGGTTCAATCTATTCCATACTCATCCTTGGCATGGCGAAACGCAAGCCAACCCGATTTTCGGCCACCAAGGCCGTGAAGGCCAACGCCCGCGAACGTGTGGGCCAGCCTAAACCCGCGCGCGTGCTCTCCACCGAGCCCAAAACGGGCCGGGAGATCAAGCACAAGCCAAAACTGGAAGAGATAATTCGACTGGAGGAATAACCATGGCGAAAGCGGTGGGAATGGGTGGGGTTTTTCTGAAGGCGCAGGACCCGGAGAAGCTGTCAGCCTGGTACGCACAACACCTGGGCATTCCCTCGCTGGGCAGCGCATATCTGGCGTTCGACGGGCCGGAGTCGACCGGTATGACTGTGTTTGCGCATTTTCCGACAGACACAAGCAAATTTGGCGATGGGGCGCAGCAGGCGATGTTGAATTTTCGCGTGGACGATCTTGATGCATTGCTGGAGCAGCTTACCGCTGCAGAGGTGCGCATCGATCCCAAGCGCGATGACCAAGCCTACGGCAAATTCGCCTGGATCTGGGACCCGGAAGGCAATCGCGTGGAGCTTTGGCAACCCATTCCGGATGCATAGTTTGTATCGACGGAGACGTCTTTCAGATTTCCGAGAAAGGCCCCATGGGACAGCAAACCCAGGAATCAGCGACATGGGGCTAAAGCCCCATCTCTCTCATATTAGGAGTCTTGCGGCACGACTCAAGCCACCCCAGCGACGAAGACCTGTCGCCGGGGACCCCGGGAAGTCGTGCCCTTTCGCACATCTACATCGGTCTCGGGGCTTTTCAGCAGGCTGTAGGGTGTATCGACAGATACAGCCTGATTACTGGTGCTGCGCGCGCGCGGTGTAAGGGCCGGGAAGCTGCGATGCGGCCTTATCTTCCGTCTCCTGCTTGCCGCTGACGGCGGTCCTCTTTGAATAAATGCGGAACGACACGTAAAGGTCCAGCAAAACGGGAACCGGTTTGCCGTCTTTGATGGCGGGCTCGAAGGTGGCTCTGCTAATCGCTGCCACGGCGTTCTCGTCGAGGCCGAAGCCGATAGGCCTGGCTACCGCGATCTCGGCGGGTTTGCCGTCAATACCGATCACGGCATGGTACAGAGCGGGTCCGGCGATGCCGCTGGCCTGCGCCCACTCATTGGATTCCGGCACGAAATTGGTGACCAGCACCGCCTTCTTGTCGACCGTGCTCTGGCGCAGGACGTTCGGGTCGGCGGGCCGGTAATCGCTCTTGGCGGCCACCGCCTGGTAGTAGAGCTTCCAGAAGTTGGGCATCGCCGCCATCATCCGGTCGTCAAGGCCGGGGGCGAAGATCTTGTCGAGCGCGTCTTTGAGCACTTTGGTGGCGTGAGCAGGGGAAATTGTCGTGGTGACGCTGGATGGGTCAGCCGGACGCTCTTCGACGGGAGCAGCGGCCATCTCAGCCTTGGCTTCGTCTTCGGCGCTCATTTCCTTTGGGGCTGAAGCCGCGGCAGGCGATGCCGGTGTCGCCGCGGCCTGCTCGGCCGGCGCTGTAGTTGTGGCGGCAGGCTGGGAATTCTGGGGCGTCGCAGGCGCCGCCGTAACGCTGTCGGTTTCTGTCAGTGCTGGCGGTGAAGCGCTGGCTGGGGCTGTCGCGGCTGCTGCGGGAACCGGCGCCGAAGCGGCGCTTTTAGCCTTCAGATCTTTGCCCTTTGCGACCTCTTTTTTCTTTTTCGGCGTCACCACCAGTTCCCGGTCGATGGTGATTTTGACCACCTTTTTCTTCGGGGTAATCTTCACGCGATCCAACGCCTTGGTGGGGTCCTCGTAGGGGAGCGCGCCCAGAAAGTGCAATCCATAGCGCGCGCCTTCCAACTCGACTTTGTGCTTGGTGAGGCGCACGCGGTCAACCTGGATGGCGCTGAGCGTGTAGGACCCCTGCGGCGAATGGCCGATCAGAGTGCCGTGCTCGCTGAAGCTGAGGCTGTTGTCGAGGTATCCGCCGCGCAGGTAGAGAGGCTTGCCCACCAGCAATTGCTTCAGCTCTTCTTCGGTGATGCCGGGCGCCTGGGGTGGCTCGGCCTTTACAACCGCCGGTGCAGGGGCAGGCGTAGCCGGTGTCGCGGCCGGCTGCTGCGCTGAATCCGCGGGTGCGGTTGCGAGCGTCCCGGTCGCGTCTGGCGCGGGTGTCGCTGCAGGTGCAGGGGCTGTCGCTGGAGTGGTGGTTGGAGGGGGCGTGGCGGGAGCGGGCTCCTGTGCATGAGCCGCCAGACACAGCGCCAGCAACCCCGCGCAGCAAACGGCGATGGTGCGGAAACGGGAAATCTCTGCAAAGGAAGACACTTTGCGCAGGAAAACAGGAAGGATAAGCATGTCAGAACCTTTGTGCGCCACTCTAACAGGATTTTGTTCCATAGGCGCAAAAAGATTCGTGCGCCCGCTCACACAGGCCGTGTTGAAGGACGCTCGCTCCCGTTTCTGCACGGGCGAATCCGATCATTCCTCATCGGCCTCCCCCGTTCCTCGGTTCAATCGCCATAAAATGCGGCGGAACAGCCCCAGTATCCGCCTCGCATCCTTCTTTGACGGCGAGAGCCGGCGCAGAAGCAGGCGCAGATCGTGGCGGTTGGCCGGCTGCATGGTGCGCGGGGAGTAACCGGCGGCGAGCATCGCCTCCTCGACTACGCCGGCTAGAAGATCCAGGTCGGCCGATGGCGCTGCCGGTCTCTCATCTGCCTCGGATTTCTCCGGCTCCGATGCCCACGAGGACAGCTCGTACAAGCAAACTGCAACCGCCTGGCCCAGATTCATCGAGGGCTGCCGCGGATCGGTAGGGATTTCGACGAGGATATGGCAGTAGGAAAGGTCTTCGCGCGTGAGGCCGTGCTTTTCCGGACCGAAGACCAGGGCCACGCGGCCGCCGCGCTTCAATTCCCGCTCCACCAGGGGTGAGAGGTTGGGCAGGGAAACCACCGGCTGTTCCGGCTTGCGATAGGTGAGGGTTCCGGTGCCCACCACCAGCGTGCAATCGGCCACTGCGTCGGCCACGCTCGCGGTCTCCGTCGCAGCGGCAAGCAGCTCCGGCGCTCCGACGGCTGAACGCGCCTCGCGCCAGTGCGCTTCAAAGGGCGCAACCACCTTGAGCTGCGCAAATCCAAAGTTGGCCAAGGCGCGCGCTACTGCTCCAATGTTGAGGGGGTTGCGCGGTGAAACCAGCACCACGTCAATTCGATCGCGTTGGTCAGGAGCCAGCAAGAGATGATTGTAGTGGGACGCGGGTATGGTTGGTTCCCTGACCGCAACAAGAATGCGGGCTCAACTCGATCAATCATCTCCCGCCACGCACAGATCCAAAGAGGCTCTTGTCCCGTACAGAAGTTGGCGGCGCAACCGATGGTCCCGTGTTCAAGTTCCTTCGAGAAAACTCCGCGGAAGCCTCTTGGGTTTCACGAGTGATCTGCCGTACGCAAGACTGTTTCATTCTGGACTGGCCAATCGGCAGAGAGTATAAGAGTAGCTGTTTCCATAACGAACACCGGCTCTCCAATCCAATCATGGCCTTCGAGCGTACTCTTCATAACGATCATGAACCGAGCGATGCCTTGTTGCTCGATCGCGTGCGACAGAGCGATCGACAGGCTATGGCACAAGTCTTCGATCGTTACGGAGGCATGGTGTACTCGGTGGCGTTGCGGGTGCTCAAAGACTCGGGCCAGGCGGAAGATGTGATGCAGGAAGTCTTCTTCCAACTCTGGAAAAGGCCCGATGGTTTTGTCGAGGGGCGCGGCTCGCTGGCCGGATGGCTGCTGGTGCTGGCGCGCAACCGCGCCATTGACCAGGTGCGGCGCAGAAAACCAACCGATTCGCCGGACGATGTTGTGCTGGTGGCCAGGTCCAACCTGGCATCAGAAACGGAACGGAATTTGCTGATGGAGAAGGTGCGCGGCGTATTGAAGAATCTGCCGCTGGAACAACAGAAATCGCTCGAGCTGGCATACTTTGAGGGCCTGAGCCACTCCGAGATCGCGGAGCGAACGGGAGACGCGCTGGGCACGGTGAAGACCAGAATCAGGCTGGCGTTGATTGGTTTGCGAAAGGCACTTGCGGCATGAAGACCAAAAAACACATTTCGCCGGAAGATCTGGCGCTGCTCGCCCTTGGCGCTCTGCCTGAAGGAGTGTCCGCCGCGGTGCGCGTGCACCTGGCGCAGTGCGTCGAGTGTCGCGAGCAGCTTGCCGCGTTTTCGGGCGATGTGGCCATGGTTGGATTGAGCCTGCCGCAGCATCCTCTGCCCACGGGCGCACGGCAGCGCTTCCTCGATCGCGTGGCTGAGGATGCCTACTCCGCAAAGCCGGCGCCGGCTGAAAAGCCAGCGAAGGTCCATACGTTTCCGATTTGGAGCCTTGTTCCGTGGGCCGTTGCGGCTGGGCTGGCGATCTTCGCGTACACACTCAACGGGAAGATCGGCGCGCTCAACAGTCAAGTGCACGATGAATCCAGCAAGGTTGCAGCACTGAAAGCGGAAACCGCGCAGGCCAAGCGCGTGCTCGATGTTTTGACATCGCACTCCGCGCAGCGCGTTGTGTTGACGGCTGCGAAGACTGCGCCGCAACCAGCGGGTCGCGTCCTCTATATGGCGGAAAGCGGCAGCCTGCTCTTCCAGGCAAACAATCTCAAGCTGATCGCCGTCGACAAGACGTATGAACTGTGGGTGATTCCGGTCAGCGGCGACCCGATCCCAGCGGGGTTGTTCCGGCCCGACGCGACCGGCAGCGCCAGCGTGCTGCTGCCAGTGATCCCGAGCGGAGTGGAGGCCAAGGCATTCGGCGTAACCATCGAGAAGGCCGCGGGTTCGGCAACGCCCACCGCGCCGATTGTGCTGGCCGGCGCCGCTGCCGCCACGGCGGGCGAATAGCGGCCCCTGCTTTGTGGGGTGGCGGTGGTTGAAGAAATCGTCTAGCCTCAAGAAGTGATGTGGACCAATCCAGCAGAGGTGGCGCTGAGTGAGCTGAGCTCGACTCCGCTGGTGCGTTTTTCCGTGTTGGCGCTCAGCTCCATCTTCTTTCTCGTTGATCCCTTCGCAGCGATTCCGTCGTTTCTTGCCATCACGGAGAGCGCCGACCCGGCGCGCCGCAAGCGCATGGCGCGCAAGGCATGCATCACCTGCTTCATTGTGCTCACCAGCTTTGCCTTGGGCGGCCAGCTCATCTTCCGCATGTTCGGGATTACTTTGCCGGCATTCGAAGTGGCGGGCGGCCTGATTCTGCTGCTGATCGGCCTGGACATGCTGGAGGCGAAGCGTTCTCCCACGCAGGAAGCTCTCGGCGACACCGAGGAGGCCGCAGCCAAGGAAGACGCCGGCATTGTGCCCCTCGGCATCCCCATGCTGGCCGGCCCCGGCGCCATCTCGTCGGTCATGGTTCTGGTGGGCCAGGTGCCCTCGATTTTTCATTGGGAAATGGGCGCGATTCTGGGGTCCATCACGTTCACCTGCCTGATCAGCTATTGGGTTCTTGCCGGCGCGGGCCGCGTTCGCCAGGTGATGGGCGAGACGGGCATCCGAATTCTGGTCCGAATCATGGGATTGCTGCTGGTGGCCCTGGCCATGCAATTCTTCGTGAACGGATTGACAGATTTAGGGTTAATCCCCAAACACGGGCTCTGAACCAAGACGTTTCCCACAGAAACAGTCGTCTTTCCACAGGCCTGCTTGCTTGCTTTCTCCGGGGAGGGTTGCTATTCTCGGAAAGTTGCAACGAGGTGGAGACGGTTTAACCGCTCGCCGCTTGCAAACGAGAGTTGCTTATGCTACTCTTTGAAAGTTGCAGATGAGCAGTGGAACGCCCGTTGGTAGTTAGTCCTGCCCTACTTGGGATGTGGGAAGCCAACCGGTAAGCTAGTTCGCTGGGTCAGGTGAGGCAAGAGCCCCTGAGCCGCTGTAGGGAATCCCTAGAGAGAACAAGCCATTGCAAGACCCAGGAGTTGATCTCCTGTGAGCCCTAGCGGCTCGGGCAGATTTTTTGCTGGTCGCTGTTTGATATTTTGCGCTGTGCGTAGCTTCTGAACGGAGAAATTTCCTTCGTGGCGGGCTTGAAAAATAAGCCTTGACAGGAGAGAGAAACTTCGATAACTTTAGAAGGTTCGCGCAAAAACGCTGAGGACTGCTGTAAAGTGCAGAAATCGAGCGAGCGCAACAAGTTCGAGGACACCTTGGCGTAACAGCCTGGGCCTCGATCCAAAAGGGTACCGCTCAGGCGGACCACCCTCAAGGATCTTTGACAAATTGGTTGAACATGCCAGTCGTGAGATGTGATCGAGTTTGGCTTGATCATTCTCACAAGGTAAGCGCATCTGCATGCACCCTGTTTTCCGGTTCGCCGGTTACAGATGTGCAGATGCCGTCGGTCTCTCGCTGACCTCCGTCAGAGGAGAGCCGACAAACAGTTTCAAACGAGAGTTTGATCCTGGCTCAGAATCAACGCTGGCGGCGTGCCTAACACATGCAAGTCGAACGAGAAAGGGTAGCAATACCTGAGTAAAGTGGCGCACGGGTGAGTAACACGTGACTAA
>Ga0302197_10000026_pt1 | contig 148656 bp, 120 predicted proteins | sample II_Bog_N2_1_FD_193526 | JGI IMG/M metagenome (GOLD analysis project Ga0302197, IMG submission 193526) | Peat permafrost microbial communities from Stordalen Mire near Abisko, Sweden - II_Bog_N2_1 | ecosystem: Environmental > Terrestrial > Soil > Wetlands > Peat | place: Sweden: Abisko... | reverse complement strand
CCTCACGTTCTATATTAAGTTTCCTATATTGGGTTGCTACTAAGCAACAGTAAGAAAATAAAGGTGTTAGCTATGGACTTGAATTCATGGCTAATACCGAATTTATTTTGTTACTGTTTTTTCATTTTCAATATGATTACGAATGTATTTTCTGTTTCCTGGTATCGGCTGGATGGCTAAATAGCTTTATTGTCCTTCTGATCGCTGGATTTCTAATGGATGGGTGGTTCGTATTTTACAACACCCTATACCTTGGTTAGCGGCTATCCTTTTTGTACGGGCTAATTGTTTCTGTTCAATGAATGGATCGGTTTGTGGTATAGCACTAATATAAGCCTGATCGGGTGTTAAACCTTTTAATCTGCCGTGGGGCCGCAGGGTATTTAAATCCTTTACAATATATGGGAAGTAGTTTAATAAGGCAGGCGTGTTTTCTATTTCCTGCTGGTTGAGATAATATGTTTTGATGATTCGGTTAGCCTCACGTTCTATATCAACTTTCCTATATTTGGTTGCTAATAAGCAACCGTAAGACAATAAGGGGGTTATAAAACCTCATTCTTTTACCCACTTGATGGGAGTATAAGCATTGCTTTGTCCTGTGAATAGCAACGTATACATGCCTGTTGTCAGCCCACTCAGATCCACATACGAATTTCCGGTACTGACAGCTCTTGTTGTAATCATTTGTCCGGATATAGCATATACGGTTAGCTGACCTGCTTCAGGTGTCTGGATAGAAACCTGATCATGCCCCGGGTTGGGGTAAACAGCTATAGGTGATTGCTGCTGCGGTGCAAGACTGGCAGTAGGGACGTTGGTTGCTGTCCATTTTTCAACCTCAAAGTATAGATTCAAATCCTGAAATTGTCCGGCAGCATATACGTTTTCTGACTGATCAACAGCAATTGCCAATATATTTGCATTTCCATTTAATCCATTCCAACCTGTACCTAACTGGTTCCAGTTTGTACCGTTCCATTGCCATATATTTGTACCGCTGTACATATAAGCACCACCCATATACACATTTCCTGATTTGTCAGTTGCAAGGGCGTAGACTGTACCATTTACCCCCAGTCCATCGGAGTTCAGCGCATTGGCACCTGTCCCCAATTCGCTCCAGGTAGTTCCGTTCCACTTGGCGGTATAATATACCCCGTTGGCATCGGTAAAGTTACCAGCCGCATATAGATTACCTGAATTATCCAGTGCCAGAGCATTAATAACACCATTTGCTTTCAGTGCATTGGCACCCGTCCCAAGTTCACTCCATGTGCTGCCGTTCCATTTAATTACATAGTAATAACCATTTGCATTTCTAAATGCTCCTGCGGCATATACATTGCCGGAATTATCAACTGCAATCTGATTAATAATACTATCTGTTTTGAATCCTCCTAATGTATTCCAACTACTCCCATTCCATTTAGCAACAAAAGAAGAACTATAATTTACACTGCTATAATAATACTGGCCTGATGCATACAGATTACCGGATTTATCCACCGCCAGAGACCTCGTATAGTTAAAAGGAAGCGTATCATTTCCTGTCTGAACTTTTGACCATTTGCTTCCGTTCCACTTGGATATAAATTGAATTCCATTGACATCAGATAAATCTCCTCCAACATATAAATTACCGGAATTATCAGTTACAATCTGAACTATATTATATTCAATGCTGGCATTGGATTTGAAATTTCCTAATGCCGTTAATGAATTACTTCCCCCCAATTCGCTCCATACAGTACCGTTCCATTTCGCTACATAAGTATTGCCGGATGAATTTTCAAAATATCCTCCTGCATATACATAACCTGTATCATCAACTGCAACTGCTTCAATTTCTCCTTTTTTAGCAATACCACTCCCCAGCTCGCTCCAGCTTCCTGTCTGTGCCTGTATGCTGAATGAAGAAATAAAAATAATAACTGGTAAAATCAGGTTTTTCATCTGTATCGTTTTTTAATCATAATAATTAAAGAATCCGTAGGTATTGCCCTTAAATACCATCAGAATACTAATATAGTAAAAATACTCTTTTGTGTATATAAATGAGTTGTTCATCGCTTTATTTTTATTGTCAGGCAAAGGGAAAGGTGACTAAACCGGAGCACAAATAGTTAAAGCTATGCACTACCGCCCGCGTGAGGGATGCGCAGGGGTAGCCACGGCAAACGTACTTTGATTATCAAAGAAAAGTGAAACAGCCGTGGCCGGAGCGATAGCGTAGCCCGCAGCAGCCCGACCCCGCTTGCGCCTTTATATCGTTGATATAACAATAAACATAAATGGCGCTGGCGGGGGCACGCCCACCTTTATAAATTCCAAAAAACAAATAACAAATTGCAAAGTGGGCTTAGTTAAAATACTCTGGTAAATTACATATGCTTCTTCTTCTGAAATCAAAGAGTTTCATTCAATACAGAGAGCCTTTGGAATTTGGTTTTTGTTATTTGGAATTTTTTTAAGTAGATGAGTAAACAAAACTATTATTGCCCTGATGGGTCTGGCTCGAAGTGAATGTATATATTAAGGAATAAAGGATTCTTATATGGTTTTCCTTCATCATATTATACATAGTAATCCATACGATTTAAAATTCTGAAATTTGGAAAACCTTAAACAATCCGTAACTTGATACAAAGGTTTCTTTAAGTATATTCGACAATAAAAATAAATCATTTGTATTGCCTTGCTATATATATCATGAATCTTCGATTAAGCATATGTATTTTATTTGTTGGAATGTTAACTACATCTTTTAAACAGGATGCTTTTCAGTCTTGCTCGGCTTTCTCAATGAATTTTATAAAGAATCAGATTATACTTTTACCCGATTCCACAAACCATTCATCCATTGAAAAAAAAGTTATTTTCGAAAAAAAGATAAATCTAACTGCTCCCGACCTTCACGATGTTCAGATTGTAGGAGAAGGCAGCAACGCCATTATTTATACAGTTGGTGATAATGGAATACTAATCAAAAGTATGGATGGTGGATTTACCTGGACTATTAAAGAGACTGGAATCAACGGAGATCTTTATTGGGTTCATTTTATCAATGCTTTTACAGGCATGGTTTATACCAACCATGGATTGGCTTTTCAGACCTTTGATGGTGGAACCAACTGGAAACCGATTAGCTCAGTTATGCCTCCTTTATTTTCCCTATCGGATTTGGCCACGGGAAATAAAATTACGGATGTGTATTGGGATATTAATAATAGGGCATACGCAACCATCAATACTCCATCAGGTAAAGGTTCTATCGCTACCAGTCAGAATGGTATCAGTTGGCGTATGGCCAGCTCCTTTACAGCACCAGGAATTAGCTGTGTGCAACATGGTTCAAACGCTTATGCAGGTGGAATAGATGGTGTATTGATTAAAAGCATTAACGGAGGAACAAATTGGCAGCAATTGGCCAGTGGATATACAGGCAATATAGATGCGTTATATTTTACTAATGATCAATATGGCGTAGTATTAAGTCTGAATACAGGCTTAATAAGTATTACCAGTGACAGCGGACTTAGCTGGAGTTCTCCTCCGGAACTTGCAGATGTTAAAATGATCTCTATGAGTATTGAGAATGATACCGGATATGCACTTTCGGTCTCGGGAGATTTATACAGTACTGTGAATGGCGGGCAAAATTGGTCTAGGTCGGATGTTTCATTGCCATCCGTATCGGGCAGCTATGTGTATACCACTATTTCTGTTCCAGATCAACAAGGACATTTTTATGCAGGTACCAATGGCGGTCAGGTGTATGCCTGGGATGGAAGCGGATGGACACAATTAGCTTCTTCCGGTATCAATCTGCCTTCCGGTTCAGTTAAAAAGATTATACCGGTTGGTGGTAACCGTTTGTATATTTTATGTGCCGGATCAGTCTATAAAACAAATGCACGATTACAAGTAAATGATCCGATTTCTGTCAGTGCATATTCCATAGAACCTGGTGTGATTGATTTAGCCTTTTCAGATTCATTGGCGCTGAATGCGATTGCCCTGACACAAGGCCATATTTTTACATCGTTGAATGCACGTCCATGGATTGATAATAGCGGGAACATAATCCCTGTAGCTTTATATGGAATAGCATCAGGTAATTTTGATACCTATGCTGCTGGGGCTGACGGACGATTGTTTTTAAGCAGTGATGGCATTAGCTGGCAGTTACAGAAAACAGCCAGTCGTTACAACTTTAACGATATTGCGGTTAGTGGAAACCGTGCGGCTGCAATCAGCTCAAAAGGAGCCACCATTTGCATGCAGAACAATGGAAGCTGGTTGCCGGGGACTGTAACTATTCAGGAAGGAGCGAGTACGATACGCGCTACCGGTAACACCTATTTTGCTGCTGGTAAGGGCGGTAAATTATTCAGTTCCTATGATGGCAATACGTGGACAGTGATAAATTCTCCGGTAGATTCTGTAACTATAAATAAATTAGCAGTTAATTCATCCGGTATTTTTATGGCTATTGCTGTAGGGGAGAATGGTACCATCATTAAAAGTTCAGACGGTACAATCTGGAATGTTGTTTACTGATGTTCTTCAACAGTATGGGCGAATAGCATTCGCCCTAAAATTACCAGGGCGAATGCTATTCGCCCATACTGTTCCTTAAAAATTCAACTCTTCATTTTCCTTTTTCGGGAACAGCCAGGAAGCTAGTACCGATAGTCCCAGACACGACACAACGAATAATAAGGCAAACATATCCGGTATGTGATACCAGTGCGCTATAATCAATTTAACACCTACAAAAGATAAGATGATAGCCAATCCATAGTGAATGTAATGGAACAGCTTCATAACGCTGGATAAGGCAAAGAATAAGGATCTAAGCCCAAGCAAGGCAAACACATTGGAGGTATAAACGATAAAGGTGTCCTGTGTAATGCCAAGGATGGTAGGGATGGAGTCAACAGCAAATACGACATCTGTCGTTTCTACGACCAATACAACAATGAATAGAGGAGTAGCATACAGAAGATTTTCTTTGCGGATAAAGAATTTATCTCCTTCGTATGTTCTGGTTACGCGCAGAAACTTATTGGTAAGTCTTAAGAGGAAGTTGTTTTCAGGATCTATCTCATCATCGTCGGAGGATGAAAACAGCATTTTAAGTCCTGTATAGATTAAGAAAACGCCCAGAATATAGACCAGCCATTCAAACTTCTCAATTAAAGCAATACCTACCACTATAAACAAACCTCGTAAAACCAATGCACCGATAATACCCCAGAATAATACTTTACGCTGATATTCGTTCGGCACTCTGAAATAGTTGAAGATCAACATAAAAACAAATAGATTATCTACGCTGAGTGACTCTTCAATGATATAACCCATAAAGAATAATTCAGCTGCATCCTGACCTTTCCAGAAATAAATGAAGACATTAAACGCTGCCGCAAGGCCTATCCAGATGGCACTTTGGATCAACGCTGATTTGGTAGTAACTACTTTGGTATCTTTATTTAAGACAAATAGATCTAAAATGAGCAGGAATAATACACCTGCATTAAATAAGATCCAAAATGACGCTTCGTTCATAAATCAGTAAGGCAAAACCTATTCAAACTACAACAAATTTTAAAAAATAAATAATATTATTTGGTAAATTGTTTAAAATGAAATGCAGAAAGTGTCTATTTCAATGTTGATTCAGCAGAATCCAATTGCTCTTTTTTAACTCTTTTCCGTTCTTTCAGATATGTTAGTACAACAGGAATCCAGGTAATGATTACGATTCCTAAAATGATATATTCCAGATAATCTTTCGCCGAAGGAAGAACTTGTCCAAGAATATATCCTCCTAATACGAGAGCTACCACCCATAAGGTTCCGCCTATAATATTGAATAAAATAAACTTAGGATATGGATAACGAACAATGCCGCAAAATATCGGTGCAAATGTACGTATTATCGGTAAAAAGCGAGCCATAATTAAGGCAACTCCACCATACCGGATAAAGAAAGCTTCAGCCGCATACATGTATTTCTTTTTAAAGAATACCGAATCGTCTCTGGTAAATAAACGACTTCCTGTCTTTTCACCAAAGAAATATCCGAAGATACTACCGAGGTAAGCTGCAATGGAAATGGTTACCAATAAAGTAATAATTGGAACGTTAAATGTTCCGGTTGAGCTTAATAAACCTGTAGTAAATAGGAGGGTATCTCCTGGTAAAAAGAACCCGAAAAAAACACCATTTTCTGCAAAAATAATCAGGAGGATCAAAAATAATCCTCCTGTTTGTATTATTACCTCTGGATTGGTAATCTGATGATAAAATTCTATGAATGAGTTCATCTAAATATTTGTTCCAATCTGTATTAGAAGTTCTGGGAATGTTCCGATTAGTATGATAAGAAGGGCCATTATAATCAATATAAGCGATGTAATGCCTGTTGGTTTGAAAGAAGTTGATTCGGATAAACTTACTCCGCTGTACATGCTGATAATGGTTTTGAAGTAATAGTAAACGCTTATCAATGAACCAATAACGGCAATTAAAACCAGATATATGTTACCGGCATTTAATACTTGTGTAAATAAATAGAATTTACCGAAAAAACCTGCAGCCGGAGGAATGCCCGCAAGTGAAATAAGAGACAATGCCATTATAAAAGCTAATAAAGGATGTGTTTTAGCCAATCCGCTGAAATTGTCAATACTGGCTTCACCTTTTTCTTTTTCTACGGAATAAACAACATACAGAGCCATTAAATTGGCTATAGCATAACCTGTCAGGTAAACATATAAAGCAGAAACGGCATCAAAATCGAGACTAGGAAAAACCATCAGCATATAACCTGCTTGTGAAACTCCGGAGAATGCCAATAAGCGTTTTACATTGCTTTGATACGATGCAGCAATATTTCCAACCAGGATGGTTATGGCCGATAAACCGATAAATACCAGACTTAAATAGGATGGAAGGCTGTCCGCAAAGATATGGAACAGCATTCTATAGAATGCTCCAAAGGCTGCCACTTTAACAAATGTGGACATAAATGCAGTAATAAACGTTGGTGCACCACTGTACACATCCGGTACCCAGAAATGAAAGGGAACAGCAGATACTTTAAACGCAAAAGCTATAGAAAGTAATAATATCCCTATATAGAATAATGTTGCCTGACTGGACATTTTCCCGGAAAAGGAAGCAATAGTGTCAAAATCAAATGAACCTGTTGCTCCATAAATAAAGGCAATACCCAACAACATAACGCCTGTAGCAAAGGAGCCCAGTATGAAGTATTTTATGGATGCTTCGATCGAAAACATATCTTTCTTTCTGCTTCCAGCTAATATGTATAATGGGATAGATAGGATTTCAACACCCAGGAACAGCATGGACATATTAGAGAAGGATACCAACATCAAACCACCTACTGTTGAGAATAAAATCAAGGCATAGTGATCTCCCTGATTGAACTCATTTTCCTCATAAGATACCCTGGAAAGTAAGAACCAGAATAAGGTAATAATAATCAGTAATGAACCAAAGGCCACTGAAAAATTATCATGTACCAACATGCCATAATGCATGTGTGAATTGTTCCAGAAGTTGATAAAATTATACCCCAATATTCCTACAAGAGAAACAAGGATAATTGGAAATATTACTTTTTTAAGGCCTATTATTTCTGACAACATTGCCAGAATTCCTAATACTGATATGAGAATAATTGCGTTCATGCTCCTTCTAACGTTCGCTTAGTTTGCAACAGGTAATGTTTTTTGAACCGAATGTAAAATTGCTTTGATAGACGGGTCAGTCAGATCAAGTATGATATTCGGAAATAATCCGAATACGAAAATGGCAATTACAATAGGTATTAATACAGCTTTTTCATTCAATGTTAAATCCTGTATGGAATTATACTCAGGTTTGGCTTCACCAAGCATGATTTTCTGAAACGAGCTAAGCATATATACAGCTCCTAATATGATTGTTAATCCAGCTACTCCTGCGATATACGGGTTGTATTTAAAGATCCCAACGAATAAAAGAAATTCACCGGCAAAACCATTCGTCATTGGTAAGGCTATACTTGCCATCAATATAACGATAAAGAATACCGCTAATTGTGGTGCCTGATTACGCAAACCTCCCAGCTTAGAGAGTTCTAACGTACCGGTTCTTTTTAAGATAATGTCAATAATGAAGAATAATCCAACAACGTTTACACCATGCGCCAGCATTTGCAGAACAACTCCTTGTAAACCCTCAATTGAATTTGAGAAAAGGCCGGCAGCAATCAATCCTACGTGAGCAATGGATACATAAGCAATCAGTGTTTTATAATTCTGTTGCTTTATTGCAATTACCGATGCGTATACGATTCCAATAACAGCAAGCATAACGGCTAAACATCCCCATTCGGTTACAGCAGAAGGTACAACCGGTAAAATCCAGCGCAATACACCATAAATACCCATCTTAAGCATGATACCACTTAATAACATCGTACCTGGAATAGGGGCACTTGTATAGGTAGCAGGCTGCCAGGTATGGAATGGGAAAATCGGCATCTTAATGGCAAAGGCTAAGAATAATGCCCAGAAAACAAATGTTTGCTGCTCACCGGATAAACTTAGCTTATAGATGTATTCCAGTGCAAAGGATTTCTCAGGTGTCTGCAAATACAAATAAATAATGGCAACCAGCATGAATAAACTACCGAATAAGGTATAGATGAAGAATTTAAACGTAACAGGTCTGCGGTTTTCATCGCCCCATAATAGACAGATGAAGTAAATAGGTATAAGCGCCAATTCCCAGAATATATAGAAAAGGAAAAGGTCTTTAGATGTAAATACACCTATTAAAGCCGCTTCCATAACCAATGCAAGAGCAAAGAATTCTTTTTTGTCTTTTAAGGATCCGTTTACTGCGGTCGCTAAAATAATCGGTAATAGAAAGGTGGTTAACAGCACTAATGCTAAACTGATACCATCCATACCAACCGAATAATTGATACCTAAGGAAGCAATCCAAGGCTGCATTACTTCATAGTTCCATAATTTAGCCGAATTAAAGTCCATGAATGCTGAAACAGCAAAGAAGAACTCTAGTATTGTTGCAAGTATTCCGACAGTAGCTGCGAAACGTTGACCCGCCAGAAACACCAATAGTGCTGCTACAAGAGGAAAGAATATTAAAAGCGTCGTAATCATGTCTAACTGATGTATTACAGAACTAGGTTAATAAATAGTATAATCACAATGCCCAATACCATAAAGATGGCATAGGTATTTACATCTCCGGATTGAATGAATCGTATGTTCTTGCCACTGAATTGAACAGCCTTTCCGGAAAGATTTACAAAACGATCAATAATCTGTTTTTCAATAAAAGAAGAACTGAAGTTTGAAAGTACTCCAATAGGTTTCACAATGGCAGCATCATAGATTTCATCCACATAAAACTTATTATAAGAAAGTTTATCCAGGAAGGATAAATCCGCTTCATTCGTTGCCGGCAATACTTTGTTCTTCACATAAATCACATATGTGATAATGATAACAGAAACAACCAAAGCTAATGCTGTAAACATTAATATTAGTTCTGTCGATTCTGACAAATGCGATGCTTCCGGTAATGCGATGTGTGCACCTGCCAGATAATGACTGAACCAATCGCCTCCATGAATGAATACATGCGGTACTTCAATAAAACCGCTTACTACCGTGAAGAATGCAAGCACCAATAAAGGTACTGTCATGAGCAAGGGCGATTCATGCAAATGATGTTTCTGATGCTCTGTTCCTCTGAATTCACCGAAGAACGTTAAATAAAGCATCCGGAACATGTAGAAGGTTGTTAGTAAGGCCGCAAAAACGCCAAGTCCCCATTTAATCGGACTGGCCTCGAAGGCTAGAGCAAGAATCGCATCTTTGGAAAAGAAACCGGATAGGGGAGGTATACCAGCAATTGCTAATGTTGCGATCAGGAAAGTGATAAAGGTAATCGGCATTTTTTTCATTAAGCCTCCCATTTTACGAATATCCTGTTCACCACCCATCGCATGGATTACGCTACCTGCACCAAGGAATAATAATGCTTTGAAGAAGGCATGTGTTGTAACGTGGAAAACACCGGCAGAATATCCTCCTAAACCAATCGCCATGAACATGAAACCCAACTGACTAACGGTTGAATAGGCCAAAACCTTTTTAATATCTGTTTGCGTAAGACCGATTAATGCTGCAAGGATAGCAGTAGCTGTTCCGATCGTATAAATGATATCTAATGTGCAAGGAGCCATTGAATATAAAATATTGGAACGGGCAATCATATAAATACCTGCGGTAACCATGGTGGCTGCGTGTATCAAAGCAGAAACAGGTGTTGGACCTGCCATTGCATCCGGTAACCATGTATACAATGGGATCTGGGCACTTTTACCCATCGCACCTATAAACAATAGGATGGTAATGGCAAACATAATTCCTGAATCCCCATGCGGGTTCGGATTAATAATCTGAGATGCCTGATCAAAAACCGTCGAATATTCAAAGCTTTTAAATTGAGTATAGATTAACAGCATTCCAAGCAGAAAACCTAAATCACCAATACGGTTCATGATAAATGCTTTTTTTGCCGCATCGTTATAATTCTGATTTTTAAACCAGAATCCAATAAGTAGGTAAGAACAAAGACCAACGCCTTCCCAGCCGGCAAACATTACCACGTAATTGGAACCCATTACCAATAATAGCATGGAGAAGATGAACAAATTCAGATACGAAAAATACCTGGTTACACCTTCATCATCGTGCATGTAACTGATTGAGTAAACATGGATAAGGAAACCAACTCCTGTAATAATGGTCATGAACCATACAGAAAGGTTATCCAGTTGAAAGGATAGTGATAATTTCAAATCACCTGCTGTGATCCAATCAAATAAGGTAACAATAGTCGGTTCAAGATTTCCATTAATTGCTTTCAGTAGTAAACTTAAAACAATCAGAAATGAACCCAGAATCATTCCGCTGGCAATATAGCCAGAGGTGGATTTAGGTATGTACTTATTAAATAAGCTTAATATCAGAAAACCAAGTAAAGGTAGAGCGGGTATCAGCCAAACAAATTCCATCATGATACAATTATACAGTTAATTACCACTTGAGTTTCTTTAAATTATCAATACTGATTGATCCAAGGTGTCTATAGATCATTACCAGTATAGCCAGACCGATGGTAATTTCGGCAGCAGCTACAGCCATGATAAAGAATACAAATACCTGTCCGGATGGATCTTTATGCAGAACGGAGAAGTAAACCAATAATAAGTTTACAGCATTCAGCATAAGTTCAATAGACATAAACATAACCAATATGTTTCTTCTGTAGAGCACCCCAAAGGCACCCAAAGAAAAGAGTATACAACAAAGTACTATATAGTCAGACATAATTTCTTTTTATATCAAAATAAAATATTAATGATCTTTCAAATCTTTTTTACCAAGCATTACCGCTCCAATCATCGCAGAAAGGAACAATACGGAGGATATTTCAAATGGCAAAACAAATTCATTGAAAAGAATCAAACCCAGTTGCTGTGCACTTCCAAAATCCTGCGTTAATGCGGATAGATTTACACTGCCCATTTGCTCATTTTTCAACAGATAAACCAAAGCGATTAACAATAAGCCACCAGAGATAAATGCTGCTAATTGACTTAAAAAGGGCTTGCCTGGTTGTGATTCATCGTTCAGATTCAACATCATGATAACGAATAAGAATAAAACCATGATAGCACCAGCATAAACGATCAGGTTTACTACAGCCAGAAAACTAGCTGAAAGAAGTAACATATGACCAGTAATACAGGCAAAAGTAATAACCAGTGATAAGACGCTATATACAGGATTTTTAGAAAGAATCACAAATAAAGCACTGCACAAGGTGATTCCGGATAAAAGATAAAATAGAAGATTCCCCATTTTTGTTTTAAATAAAATGCTTATTTTTTATAAGGCTTGTATGTCTTTGGATGTGCACTGGTACCTAGTGGCTGAACCAATTTATCTTTTCCGTAAATAAAATCTTTACGGTTATATAAAGCCGGTACTAATTCTTCTGTAAGATAAACTGCATCTTTCGGACAAGCCTCTTCACACAATCCACAGAAAATGCAGCGAAGCATATTTATTTCATACAATGAAGCATATTTTTCTTCTCGATATAAATGTTCTTCGCCTTTCTTACGTTCGCCAGCAATGATTGTAATTGCTTCGGCCGGACAAGATACAGCGCATAAACCACATGCTGTACAGTTTTCACGTCCTTGCTCGTCTCTTTTTAATATATGTTTCCCTCTGTATACAAAAGAGAACTCTCTCTGTTGTTCAGGATACTGGATAGTAGCTTTCTTTTTAAATAGGTGACTGAAGGTAATCATCATACCGCTCACAATGGCAGGGACATAAATCCGCTCCATAAGCGTCATTTTCTTATCTACTACTACTTTCGATCTGTTGGTTAATGCTTGCATGGCTCTTTTTGCTTAGAATATCAATATACAGGCACCTGTAAGAATGATGTTAATGATTGCCAGTGGAATCATTATTTTCCATCCTAAATTCATTAACTGATCATAACGGAAACGTGGCAATGTCCAGCGAACCCACATGAATAAGAAAATGAAAGCAAGAATTTTCGAGAAGAAGAAGGCACTTCCCAGTATGGTAACAAGGTTAGGTGATAAGCCTAATGTTTCAATATAAGGAATATCATATCCCCCGAAATAGAAGGCACTCATTACTGCGGAAGAAATGAACATGTTGATGTATTCAGCAAACAAATACAAACCCAGTTTCATGGATGAATATTCCGTATGGTATCCACCTACAAGTTCTGCCTCACATTCCGGTAAGTCAAAGGGTGTTCTGTTGCATTCTGCAAAGGAACAAACCATGAATATGAAAAAGCCAAGAGGTTGATAAATAATATTCCAGAAATCGGTTGTTTGTTGTTCTACAATTTCTCTGATGCTAAGCGTTCCTGTTGTCATGATCAATGCTATGATGGCTAAACCCATAGCAATTTCATAACTGATCATCTGAGAAGAAGCACGGATGGCACCCATCAGAGAGAACTTGTTATTGGAAGCCCATCCTCCAATCATAACACCATACACTCCTATAGAAACTACAGCAAATATGTATAATACACCAATATTAATATCCGTTACCTGTAACAATACTTGTTCTCCATTAATTTCAAGATAATCGCCCCATGGAATTACGGCACCTGTCATACAGGCGGTAAGCATGGCAATGGATGGACCAAGAATAAAAAGCCCTTTGTTTGAAGAAGAAGGTATTATTTCCTCTTTAAAGATGAATTTTATCCCATCAGCAAGGGGCTGCATCAAACCAAAAGGACCCGCTCTGTTCGGACCTATACGATCCTGCAATAATGCCGATACTTTTCGTTCCGCATAGGTACTATACATCGCTGTTACTAGTGATACAGTAAAGACCACTATTATGATGATAGTTTTTTCAATTAAAAATTCAACGGGTATTTCCATATCCTATCTTCTTAGGAGCTTCAACTTTAATTCCTTTTTGATATTTATTTAATGAAATCACGGAATGGCGATCAATCATTCTTGGGCCATCAATTACCCAGTCTTTAATGTCTTTTTTCTCAAAGCGACAGTCATTGCAAATCCATTCTTCCAGTTCGCCATATTTATCTTTACGGCCCGTAACACGGAAAACGTCATCACCGCTTAACCATACAACTGTTTTTCCACTGCACTTGGGACAATCTCTGTGGGCTTCCATCGGTTTAACAAACCAAACACGTGATTTGAAACGGAAGGTTTTATCTGTTAAAGCACCTACCGGGCAAACATCAATAACATTTCCGGAGAAATCGTTATCGATAACATTGCTGATATAGGTCGAAATTTCTGATTTATCTCCACGGAACATGACACCATGCACACGTTTGTCTGTAATCTGATCCGCTGTAAATACACAACGGTAGCACAGAATACAACGCGTCATGTGTAACTGAATCTTATCTCCGATATCTATACGGTCAAATTTCCTTCTTTCCTCTTCATAGCGCGAACGTGCCGCACCATGTTCGTATGATAAATCCTGTAAATGACATTCTCCAGCCTGATCACAAACCGGACAATCAAGCGGATGGTTTATCAAAAGAAATTCTACAACACCTTTACGCGCTTCAATTACTTTAGGCGAGGTAAGATTTTTCACAACCATTCCATCCATAATAGGAGTGGAGCAGGATGCAACTAATTTAGGCATTGGACGGGGATCCTTTTCTGAACCCTGAGAAACTTCAACCAGACATGTTCTGCACTTACCGCCACTGCCTTTCAGCTTGGAATAATAACACATGGCTGGAGGAACCAAACTTCCACCGATTTTTCTGGCAGCATTCAGGATCGTAGTTCCTGGTTCTACTTCAGTGGTTTCTCCGTCTATTGTAATTTTGAACAGTTGTGACATATATGAACCTCGTCTGGGTATTAAACTGTTACAGCTTTATAATTTAATAAGTGCGCTTTGCGGCTATCTTTTACTTTTTCCGGATGATCAATGTGATACTGGAATTCATCACGGAAGTGACGGATGGCAGCAGCTACGGGCCATGCAGCGGCATCACCTAATGGGCAAATCGTATTTCCTTCTATTTTCGAAGCAATATCCACCAATAAATCAATATCCTGTTGGTGGCCATGGCCAAATTCTATACGATGAAGAACTTTTTCCATCCAACCTGTACCTTCACGGCAAGGACTGCATTGACCACATGATTCATGATGATAGAAACGTGCCAGCGTCCAGGTATTATGAACAATACATGTTGTTTCATCCATGGCAATAAAACCACCGGAACCTAACATCGTACCGGATACGAAACCGCCATCAGACAGTGATTCGTAGCTCATTAAGCGATCTTCGCCTTTGATATTTTTAAGAAATAATTCAGCTGGTAAAATCGGAACGGAAGAACCTCCTGCTATAACTGCTTTCAAATGATGTCCTTTACGGATTCCACCACAATACTCGTCTGAATTCAGGAATTCATCAACCGGTAAACCTAAATCAATTTCATAAACACCCGGTCTGTTCAGATGTCCGCAAGCTGAAATCAATTTTGTTCCGGTACTTTTTCCAATACCTAATTTTGCATACTCATCACCACCCATATTAATAATCGGAGTGACAGTTGCTAATGTTTCCACGTTATTAACAACGGTAGGGGAGCTGTATAAGCCTGAGATAGCAGGGAATGGAGGTTTTAAACGTGGGTTGCCGCGTTTGCCTTCAAGCGATTCAAGTAATGCAGTTTCTTCTCCACAGATATAAGCACCTGCACCGTTATTGACATAGATCTCCAGATTAAATCCGGATCCAAGAATATTCTTACCTAAGAAGCCCGCATTTTTTGCTTCCGCAATCGCTTTTTCAAGGATACCAACGATCCATTTGTATTCGCCGCGAATGTATATGTACGTGCTGTTGGAACCTAAACTATAACTGGATAAAATCAAACCCTCAATAAGTATATGAGGATTTTTTTCCATTAAATAACGATCCTTAAAAGTACCTGGTTCGCTTTCATCCGCATTACATACCAAGTATCTTGGTTTTTCTGATTTACGATCCAGAAAGCTCCATTTCATTCCGGTCGGGAAACCGGCACCGCCACGTCCGCGCAGACCAGATTTTTTAACTTCCTCCATGACATCATCAGGAGACATTGTTTTTAAAGCTTTTTCAACCGCACGGTATCCGCCTTTGGAACGATACACTTCATATGTTTCAATCCCTGGTACCTGTATGTGTTCAAGAAGTAATTTCGTTCCCATCAGATCGTGTATTTTTTAAATGGATCAAAATCCGGCTTTCCAAATTCTTCTATAATTTTGTCGATCTTTTCCTTTGTCAGATTTTCATAGTAATACGTTCCGATCTGAGCCATAGGAGCTGTTCCGCAAGAACCCATGCATTCAACAGCCTTAATCGTATAACGACCATCCGAAGACGTTTCGTTTACTTTAATACCAAGCTTCTGTTCTGTATATTCAATCAACTCTTCCACACCATTCAGGCAGCAAGGACCAGTTTGACAAAACTCAAACATACATTTACCTACCGGTTTTAAGTTATACATGGAGTAGAACGATGCCACTTCATATACTTCAATAGGTGTAATATCCAATAAAGACGCTACGTAATCCATTAATGGAGCACTTAGCCAACCGCCAAATTCATCCTGTGCGATATGCAAAACAGGTAATAGCGCTGACTTTTGTTTACCTTCCGGATACCGGGTTTTCATTTCCTGAACTTTTTTCAGGCTCGCATCTGAAAAACGGAATTGGTGTTGTGTTACTTGTTCCATCCCTTTATATAATTAAGCGTCCATTTCACCTGCAATCAGGTTCAGACTACTCATTGTAACTACTGCATCGGATATTAATTGCCCTTTAACCATTTCGGCGAAAGCCTGGTAATAGATAAAGCATGGTCTGCGGAAGTGCAGACGGTAAGGTGCTCTTGATCCATCACTCACCAGATAGAATCCGAGTTCTCCATTGGCTCCTTCGATAGAATGATATACTTCTCCTTTCGGGATCTCTGTTTCGCCCATCACAATTTTGAAGTGCCAGATCAACGCTTCCATTTGGGAGTATACATCTTCTTTAGGCGGAAGGTAGAAATCTGGAACTTCTGCATGAAATACACCACGAGGAAGTTTTTTGATTTTTTCCATCGCCTGGCGAATAATGCTTAAGCTTTCCCACATTTCTTTATTACGAACCATGAATCGGTCGTATGTATCACCATTGATACCAATAGGTATAGCAAAATCAAAATCCTGATAAGAACTATAAGGAGACATTACCCGCACATCATAATCAACACCGGCTGCTCTCAAATTTGGACCCGTAAAACCAAAATTAATAGCACGATCACCTGTAATGGCACCTGTACCAATGGTTCTGTCCATGAAGATTCTATTGCGATTGAACAGGTTTTCAAACTCCTGCAATACTTTAGGATATTCTTCTAAAAACTTATCTATTTTACGAATAGCGATATCATTGAAATCTCTTTCAAATCCACCGATTCTGCCCATATTTGTTGTTAAACGTGCTCCACAGATTTCTTCATAAATTTCATAAATCTGTTCTCTGGATTGCATGATATAAAGGAAGCCTGTGAAGGCTCCGGTATCAACACCAAGAATGGAATTACAAATCAAGTGATCGGAAATACGCGATAGTTCCATGATCACAACGCGCATGTATTCTACTCGCTTAGGCAGTTCAATACCGGCAAGTTTTTCAACCGTCATGTGCCAGCCCATATTGTTCAATGGGGAAGAGCAGTAGTTCAGACGATCTGTAAGCGTTGTTATCTGATAGAATGCTCTGCGTTCAGCAATTTTTTCAAAGGCTCTGTGTATATATCCAACCGTAGATACTGAATCGACAATACGTTCACCATCCATTTTTAATATATTCTGAAAAACGCCGTGTGTTGCAGGGTGAGTTGGACCGAGATTTAACGTAGTTAAATGGTCATTGTCCATGTGATCGATTTCTTGCTTATTTTCGCTTGTCGTGATCATAAACGTACCTATTACCTACCGAAGAAGGAATCATCTTTATCATGGCGTGTTGGATCTTCCAACGCGTATTCTTTGCGTAAAGGGAAATAACCCAAATCGTCCACATTAAGAATGCGAACAAGATTAGGATGTCCCTGAAATATAATTCCGAAGAAGTCGTATGTTTCTCTTTCCATCCAATTGGCAGATTGAAAAAGACTTGTAGCAGAATCAATATATGGATCTTCTTTAGGGAAGAATGTTTTTAAGCGTAGACGTACATTTTCAGGAAGGTTGTGCAGGTGATATACGACACCTAGTAAATCAGCACCTTCTGTATAATGAATACCTGTTAAATCCGTAAGAAAAGTAAATCCAAGATTTTTTTCTTCGTATAAAAATTTAAGAATATTAATATTATATGTTCTTTCAAACGTAATCGTAAGCATCCCATACGATTCTTCAACCAATTCGATTTTATCGCCGAATCGTTCCGTAAGTGAATCTATAATATATTGATTGGTTACTGTTCCCATGAAATTACTATTTATTCAATTTCGTATTTAGCCAGAAGCGCTTTGTATTCGGGAGATTCACGTCTACGAGTCGATTCGGAAGCCGCCAGATCCTGCACACGCATCAATCCTTGAATAATTTGTTCTGGACGCGGAGGGCAACCAGGAACATAGACATCTACCGGAATAATACGGTCAATACCCTGAAGAACGCTATATGTATCAAATATACCACCGCTTGATGCACAAGCACCAACAGCAATAACCCATTTCGGTTCAGCCATTTGTTCGTATACATGACGCAATACCGGGCCCATTTTTTTTGCAATTGTACCCATCACCATTAAGACATCAGCTTGGCGTGGTGAAAAGCTTGGGCGTTCAGCACCAAAGCGAGCAATATCATATGTGGAAGCCATGGTCGCCATAAATTCAATACCACAGCAAGATGTAGCAAAAGGCAAGGGCCACAAAGAATTTTTTCTTGCAAGACCAACTACTGAATCAAGTGAAGTAGCAAAGAAACCAGGACCTTCTAGCCCATCCGGTTTATTTTCTATTTTTACGTCGCTCATAATAATTACTATCTGCTTTGGCTTTATTCTGCCAATGTAACAACTAACACATTAAAAATGTTATTCCCAATCCAATGCTTTCTTCTTGATAACATAGAAGAAGCCCAATAGAAAGGAAGACATGAAAATAAGCATTTTAATAAAACCAATATATTCATTTCCTACCTCATGAGCGAAGTGTTTGAAATTTACTGCCCAAGGATAGAAGAAGATTACCTCAACATCAAATAATACAAATAATGTAGCAACCAGGAAATATTTAATAGAAAATTGCACACGTGCATTTCCTACCGGATCCAGACCAGATTCGAATGCATCTAATTTATTTTTAGATTTAACCTTTGGACCTAATATCCAACTGATTAAAAGTGTAACTGAAATAAAACCGATGGTCACCATTAATTGAATGGCGATGGGTAGGTACTCTGTGTAATTAATGTTCATAAAGAAGTCAGCCTGATTCAATACTTCTGTTCGTCTTCCAAAATTATGTAAAAACACAGAAAAAAAAAGGATTTGGTCTTATTTATTCTATTTAGGAAGCTTTAAACTTTTCAACATGTAGTATATGTTATGGCAAATCAAATTTGTTAAGAAATGAAATCAATTCATGTACTGAATTTATAAATATGTATATTTGTGCTGAAACAATGGTTAATAGGTTGTAACGTAACGACCTCTTAAAATTAAAAATGATATTATTCTATATTTTCATTACACTTTTTCTAGTTGCTCTTAATGGCTTTTTCGTTGCTGCTGAATTTGCCATAGTTAAAGTAAGACCCTCTCAATTGGAAGTAAAAGCTTCTGAGGGTAATTCAAGAGCACAAATCTCCATACGTATTCTGAATGATCTGGATGCTTATTTATCAGCTACTCAATTTGGTATTACCTTAGCAAGTCTTGGACTAGGTTGGGCGGGCGAACGTGTAGTAATGCCATTGGTTATCATTGCACTTGAGTTTTTTTCAATTAAAATACCAGAACTTTATGTACACGAGATATCGATTATTATTTCGTTTACCTTGATCACCATCATGCATATTGTTTTTGGTGAATTAGCTCCTAAATCCATTGCTATTCAACGTGCCGAGAGTGTAACCTTAGCGGTGTCTTATCCTTTAAGAGCCTTTTATGTCGTATTCAGACCTTTTATATGGTTGTTAAATGGTTTTGCTACACTTATTTTAAAATGGAGCGGTTTCGCTAACGTGGGTGAAAAGGAACTTCATTCAGCGGCCGAACTTGAATTATTAATTGATCAGGGTAAAGTGAGTGGAGCCCTTGAAGCAAGTGAACATCAATTAATTAAAAATGTATTTGGCTTTATTGACGTAACGGTTCGCCAGGTGATGACACCACGTACAAGTATTAATGCCATTGATATTGAACTTCCTTTGGAATATATTTTAAATAAAGTGATTAATGAAGGATATTCCCGATTGCCGGTTTATAAAGATAATATAGATAATATTATAGGAATCCTCTATACGAAGGATCTCCTGAAGATGATGAACAAAGGAGAAGTTATTAATCTTGAAAAGGCGATGCGCTCTCCTTACTTTGTTCCCGAAACAAAAAAGGTAAATGAATTATTGAAAAACCTCCAGGCGAAGCATTTACATATGGCTGTCATTATTGATGAATTTGGAGGAGTTTCCGGAATAGTAACAATTGAAGATATTATTGAAGAATTAGTAGGGGAGATTCAGGATGAACATGATGATGAAGCTCCTGTAGTAGAACAGGTATCTGAAAATGAATTTATAGTAAATGCTCTTGCTAATATACAGGATGTAAACGAATATTTACCTCATCCTTTACCCGAAGGAGCTGAATACGACACACTTGCAGGAATGTTAATCAAACTTTTCAGCCGAATTCCTGACTTAAGTGAAAAAATGACCTATTCCGGTTATGAATTTACTATTCTCAAAAAGTCCAAACAAAGTATATTACTGGTCAAACTTAACGAATTGGATAAGTTAAAAGAAGAGCTGTAAGGCTCTTTTTTTGATTTAAATGATGTTTGATAATTACCTCATTTTTAGTGAAGTAATATTAATGGTACTTTTTTATTAAAAAATATAACTGTTATTATTGTACTATTATAACTACTTTTCGTTATATTCGTAAGAGCAAGTATTAATTTACGAAAACGATAAGGATCCAATGAGAAAGAATTTAATCCCGATTACAATCCTTCTAGGAATTTTCCTGATTACCAGTTCTTTTGTAAACACTAATCCAACTACCGAAAAGAAAGGGGTTTTCACTTGTATGATTAACGATAAACCCTTTATTATTGAGGGTTTAACCGGTAGTCTAAGAAAGATAACAGGAGGGGAAACTCAATTATCTTTCAGCAATGATCGTTTTATTAAATTCACTTTTATGAATCCGGTTCAGGATTCTAAAATTAATTTAGCACAACAAAGCAGAGCCGCTTATATTCGTTACGAAGATCCTTCAACAAGCTTGGTTTGTAAACCAACAGATGGATTTGTACAGTTAAATAAAATAGATGAGCAAAATAAAGTTGTGTCTGGCACATTTGAAATTGTATTGTCCGTTTTAATGCCTGATGGCCAAACGAAGAATATTAAAATATCACAAGGGAAACTAGTAGATATTCCTATTGTATTCAAACAATAATAGATTTTCTATCAGCTATACAATCAAAAGACTCTGGCAAAACCGGAGTCTTTTTTTGTAACACAACCTAACATACGGAGTGTTTCCTCCATTCAGAAAAGCAATACTCCTGAAAGGTTTAATTTTCAATAGAGAGATATTACACTATATTTTGTCTGAGCAGTGTTAAGAGAATAATCCGGTTATTTATTCCGTTGTGTTAACTAATCAACGGCTTAGATGCTTGAGAGTATCTTCATACATAAAGCAACAATATTCCGTCTATTTTCCGCAAATATTCCGTATATATTCCGCCTTTGATGTATGCATAAAGTATGAAAAAAATGACACTGAATACCGATAATTACTCCTGTCTTATTTGATACAAATATCCTAAATTATAAATTATTCTGAAAGTGAATTATGATTACATAGAACCAGCTGAAAACAACAAACCAATAGGGATATCCAGATCGTATAACCATTCATATCCTTTGGATTCTTTTCGTCCGAATGGCTCCAATAACCTGGACATATTTTTATATGCGTCCATAGTCAAATCGCAATAAAACTGTGACACATCATTTGTACGAATACCAAAGTCTTCCTCAGACATCCGTAGCAATAAACGGCAATTTACAGCTTCTATAAAATCAAGCTCTGCAATTTCAATCGCTGTAGCGTGATCAGAAATGAAACCGTCAATGACATTTTTGAATTGTCTGGCCTGTGCTGAATTGAAATCAGAAAGACGAATGGCATGTTCTTCAAACTCATTTATATGTACAAGAAACTCTAATTTCATGAATGTTTTTTTTGTGAATTTCCTGAACGAATAATTTGCCGAAAGAAGCCGATCACTACCAATATTTCCCCGGTATTAAATAGTTCTGAACGTAATCTTCAATACCTTCTTCTAAAGAATGAAAGCCCTGAGAATAACCGATACCTAATAATTTACTCATATTGGCTTCTGTGAAATACTGGTATTTGTCGCGTATATCAAGTGGTGTATCAATAAAAGAGATATCTTCTGCAACGTGCATATTTTTGAAGGTATTCTTGGCAAGATCCAGAAAAGTACGTGCTTTACCGCTACCCAAGTTATAGATGCCGCTATTCTTACGGTGACGCATCAGGAACGTAATTACATGGCAAACATCTTTCACATACACGAAGTCGCGCATTTGTCCGCCATCAGTATATTCTGCTTTATGAGAACGGAATAGTTTCATCTTACCGGTTGCTTTAATCTGATTGTAGGCATGAAAGATCACAGAAGCCATTCGGCCCTTATGGTATTCATTCGGTCCGTATACATTGAAGAATTTCAAACCTGCCCAGAAGAACGGTTTCTTTTCCTGTTTAAGTGCCCAGATGTCAAAATCATTTTTAGAATCACCATAAGGGTTCAATGGTTTCAATTTTGGAATGATGTTTTCATTATCATCATAGCCAAATTCACCATTTCCATAGGTTGCAGCCGATGATGCATATATCAGAGGTATTTGATACGCTACACAGGCTTTCCATATTTTCTGAGAATAGTCAACGTTTAGTTTATCAAAGATAGTCTTGTCAAATTCTGTAGTATCTGTGCGTGCGCCAATGTGGAATATGAATTCAATATGCGTATTGTTTTTATCCAGCCAATCAAAAAAATCGTCACGATCCACATATTCCTGTATTATTTTATTCTCCAGGTTCTTTTTCTTTTCCGGATTATCAAAGTGATCAACGGCAATAATAAATTTAAAATTCAATTCGTTCAAACGCTGAATCAGGCAACTTCCAATAAATCCTGCAGCACCGGTAACAACCATCATAAGACTTGCGATTTTATTCAAATAATTGGCTTAAATTTACTAATTATTTCCTGAACCCTATGAGATATTCCATTTACCTCTTCCTTGTTTTCAACATACTGATACTTTTGGAGGGATGCTCAGATAATAAAACAAAAAATCATCAGCTCCAGAATAATTATATTCAAGTAGATGATGATTTAGGCAGAACAGTATCCATCAATCTTCATAATCAAAGAATTGTAAGTTTGACTCCTTCTATTACGGAGTTATTATATGCATTTACAGATACAACACATATTGTAGGTCGGTCTATAACCTGTGATTATCCGGAAGAAGTTCAATTAAAGCCTGCTGTCAATAATTATCCGGTAGATATTGAAGCTATTGTTCGATTGAAACCGGATCTGGTGCTTGTTAAAATGGGAATGATCCCAATGGCTGATCTGGAAAAACTCCGAAAATTAACCATTCCGGTTTTCGTTCAGAAGTATGATCGTTTAGATGAGATTGAACATAGCGTTCGAACCCTTGTGCACATTACGCATGGAGATTCAGTTAAAATGAACAATTGGCTCAATGAATTGAATCAAAAATCGTTGAATCGAAAACACATCTCTCAAACATTTATTGCGATTGCTTCAGCAACACCTATTTATACTTTTGGACAAAAAACATTTGTTTCTGAACTTGCGGAATCTGCAGGAGGGAAAAATGTCATTGATTCAAATTTCAATACTGCTTATCCAAACGTTAACGTAGAATATGTTTTGCGAAGCAATCCGGATATTATGATTTTTGAATCTATTGAACAGAAAAAAAACTTTTTTACATCGTATCCTGTATTGGAAAATCTTTCTGCCTATAAAAACAAAAAGATCTACTTTATTGACGTTTCATTATTAAGCAGACCGGGTTCCAGATTACCTGTTTTAAAGGATTCCCTTGAAACCATTTTTAATAAATGACACGGCAATTATACTGGATTCCGGCCCTTTTATTATTTACATTACTATTATTGATAGGACTTACAGAAGGTATTAATAAGGAAGAATTGATGCAATTGCCTGAAAGTTTTTTACATTATGATAACACATCTATCAATCATATTGTATGGATTGATATACGATTACCGAGGTTATTATTAGCATTCATAACTGGCGCAGCTCTTGGTTTGTCTGGTTATTTAATGCAGGTATTGGTTCGCAATCCGCTCGCAGATCCTTATGTACTTGGTAGTTCATCCGGAGCATCCTTATTTGCTGCCATCTTTTTTATTCTTTTACCACCTGCTGCATTGAGTTTAACATTATTACTTGTTCTTACTTTCTGCGGTGCTTTCGGAACAAATATATTGTCTCTTTTTTTATCACGAGTAAGAGGTGAAATTTCGCCCTATAGAATGATTTTAGTTGGAATTGCTATTTCCGGTATGGCTATGTCATTGGTTTCATTGCTGATGTATACAGCAGGGGAGGATCAATCGTGGAAAAGTATCATTTTCTGGACATTCGGCTCATTTCAATCAGCTTCCTGGGACAAAGTATTATTTCTAAGTATTCTTGTGACTATCATCGGTATAATCTGTTACCTGTTATTTTACCCCATTCAGGTAATGGAATTGGGTGCTGAAAATGCTAATCGGATAGGTCTTTCTGTGACTATCTACAGAATATTGATTCTATTGTTATCGTCTTTGCTTACGGCAGCTGCCGTAAGTGTGGCAGGTCCCATAGGGTTTTTAGGATTAATAATGCCTCATTTGCTACGCATTGTATTTAAATTTCAATTAAATAAGCGTTTTATTCCCTGGTTGTGTTATGCTTCCGGTATTTTTTTAATGTTATGTGAAATGATTTCAACCATGATTTTTCCTCCTCAAGGAATTCCTGCCGGTATATTGATGTCCATTATTGGAGTACCTTTCTTCCTTTTTTTACTCCTGAAAACCAATGATAAATATCTTTAAGTGTTTCTTTTCAATTTTAGTACCTTTGTATTCATACATTGAAAATAATAGATAATGATTTTATACGTATCCAGGCAAGAACATTTTAATGCTGCGCATAAATTATATAACCCGAACTGGACAGAAGAAAAGAATATTGAAATGTTTGGGCCATGTGCTAATGCAAATTGGCACGGTCATAATTTTGATCTGATTGTTACCGTAAAAGGAGAACCAGATCCAGATACAGGCTTTGTTATTGATCTTAAGAAGTTAAGTTCGCTGATTAGGAAAGAGGTTATAGATAAAGTTGACCATAAAAATTTAAATCTTGATGTTGATTTTATGCTTGGTAAAATGGCAAGCACTGAAATTCTGGCGCATGAATTCTGGAAGATCCTGGAGCCTCATATACATCAGATATCAAGGGGTAGAGGAGTACTTCATTGTATTAAGCTTTATGAGACTCCCCGAAATTATGTTGAATACTACGGAGAATAATCATTAAGTATTTTTTATTTAATTTTGAAATTAAAACTGTTCTATGAAGTATTATCTTATTTGTGGAGAACGTTCCGGGGATTTACATTCTTCTAATTTAATAAAGGCTTTGAAGATGAAGGAGCCTGATGCTAAAATCAGAGGAATCGGTGGTGATCTATCAAAATCTGCTGGAATGAAACTCCATGCACATTATAAGGATATAGCATTCATGGGCTTTGTAGAGGTCTTTTTGAACCTCTTTACTATTTTTGCTGTACTTAAAAAAGCTAAAAAAGATATTCTTTCGTATCAACCCGATGCTATCATATTAGTCGATTTTTCAGGATTTAATATGAAGATAGCTGCATTTTGCAAAGAACATAACATAAAAGTATTTTACTATATATCTCCTAAGGTTTGGGCCTGGAATACTAAACGTGCCTGGAAGATTAAAAAACTTGTCGATCATTTATTCGTTATCCTTCCTTTTGAAAAAGAATTCTATCAGAAGTATGAATATCATGTTGACTATGTCGGTAATCCATTGCGCGATGCCATTGCTAATTTCAAGCCGAATATACAATTCCTGAAAACACATCAGCTTTCGGCGGATAAAAAGATTGTCGCAATTTTACCGGGGAGCAGATACCAGGAAGTTACCATGCTTCTGGATAGAATGGTTGAAGTTGCTTTTGACTTTCCTCACGTACAGTTTGTGATTGCTGCTGTTTCTAATTTGGACTCCTCCATTTATGAACCATATATAAGAAACAATGTTAAAATTGTAACAGATGAAACATATGACTTGTTACGATATTCACGAGCTGCAGTGGTTGCCTCCGGAACGGCTACTTTAGAAACATGTTTGTTTAATGTTCCACAAGTTGTATGTTATCGCTTAAATAGTATTTCCTATTGGATAGCGAAAATGGTTTTAAGTGTACGGTTTATTTCATTAGTAAATCTTATTGTAGATAAATCAGTCGTTAAAGAACTGATTCAAAAAGATTGCTCGATTGATAATATCAGGAATGAATTGGAACAATTAATTCCTGATACAGAATACAGAAATACGATGTTGCAAGGTTATGCGGAGGTGTCTGGAAGAATAGGAGAAACAGGAGTGTCTGATCGAACTGCCGATTTGATTATTGAATATATGATAGCTAAAACATCTGTCATTCAATAAAATATAGGCAATGAAATTAAAGTATCTTAGTGTGTTTGTGTTTTTTCAAGGGGTATTATTATATGGACAGAATGATTCCATTATTGTCAAGGATAATAAAAAGACCTTTGTAAATAAAACATTAAATTACGAACTGACTGTTCCTTCAAATTGGATATGTACAGTAGGGGAAGCTAATACCTATATATTATATTCAGGTCCCAGAATCGACTCAGGATATTTTAAGAATGATGGATCGTTTGCAATTACGGTTGAGAAATTATCAAGACCAGCATCTAATGAAGAAGCCATGGAAGTAAATCTTTCAAATATTAAAGATTTTACGCATATGACGAACTTTAAAATCCTAGATCGTAAAAATGTGGTATTTGATAACAATACGTTTCTTTATGTAGTTTATCAGGGAACTGCCTCCGGTGTTATTTTTAGTTCTATGCAATTTTATTTTGTAAAAGAAGATATCCTTTATGTACTTGGCGGCACCATTCCATCTGAAACGTTTGGTAAGTATAAAGAGCTGTATTATGCTATTGCGAGTAGTTTTAGATTGAAATAAATTTAATTAAAATCGGCTAATACGCATTCAAGCTGTAAATTATCCCACTCATTTTTTTGAACTAATGTAGTACACTTATAAATAAGCGCTAATAATTTTCACATTGAGAAGATTACTACATTTCTAAAGCTGGAAAAATAACTTTTCACAGTTGAATTTAACTTTACCCAACATATAGTCCTTCGATAAGTATTCCCCTCAAAAGAGAGCTTTGTAATTTGTAATCCTATTGAAGTTGAATCTTTCAACTAAAAAATAATACGCATGTATAAAAAAAGAGGGGCTGTATTTACAGCCCCTCTTGCATTAAAGCAATTGGTGTAATTTATTGTTTGATAATTCTTTGAACCGTTTTACCTTGATCCGTATTTACTTCTACTAAATACACACCAGCTGGTAAGCCAGACAGTGATAATGGTTGTGTGAAGTTATTTCCAGCACTTGCTAATTCATTAGTAAGAACTTTCTCTCCGATTGTACTATACACAATAATTGAAATTGTACTGTAATCACCATTGAATAGAATAAGTGCATCGCCACTTGACGGGTTTGGATTTATTACTATCGCGTTGGCAGATAACATACCTACAGTTCCAGTAGCTAATGAACCAATTCCTGAAAGATTCAGCGTAAATGGAGAGCCTGTTACATTACTAGGAATTGATACTGTTCCTGTAAATGTACCTGTAGATAATGGACTAAATACAACTGTGAAGCTTGTCGTTCCACCTGCAGGAACTGAACTAGCAGGCAGTGTACCAGTTATCTGGAATGGTCCGGTAACTGTTAATGAACCAAGAGATAATGCAGCACTTCCGGTATTGGTTATAGTAAATACGACACCAGTACTTGTATTTCCCTGAATTGTGGTAGGGAATGCATATGCAGCTCCTCCGCTTGTATAGGTTGTTGTACTCTGACTAATGCTGATTCCCGGAGCAGGAGCAGCTGTTCCAGTAACGCTTACATTGATTACAAATGAAGGTGTTGTTGGATCATTTGTAGCGATAGTTATTGTTCCGGAATTCGTTCCTGTCACTGCCGGAGTTCCGGTTACTGTGAATGTTGCAGTTGATCCTGAAGCAATAGATCCAAGTGATACAATTGAGCTTACCGCAAATCCAGTTGAACCACTTACCGATGTTAATGTTAATGCAGCCGTGCCCGTATTTTTGATGGAGAACGAGGTATAGGCAGTTGCCGCAGTACCTGTCGTAGAAGTTCCAATCGAAATAGCAGGGGTATTATTGGTTGCTACGGCTGTGCCATTGTTCAACACTTGTATTGCAGGGGCTGGAGCAGCTGTACCTGTAATACTTACATTAACTACGAACGAAGGTGTAGTTGGATCATTTGTAGAAATTGTAATAGTTCCTGTATTTGTTCCAAGTGATGCAGGAGTTCCTGTTACCGTGAATGTAGCAGTAGCACCAGCAACCACAGGACTTGCAGGTGAAAGTGTTCCAGCTACAAATCCAGCAGAACCAGTTACAGATGTTACATTTAATGCCGCATTACCTGTATTCTTAATTGAGAATGAGGTATAAGAGGCTGCAGCTGTTCCAACTACTGAAGAACCTACCGAAATAGCAGGAGTATTATTTGTTGTTACTGCTGTACCATTGTTTAATACCTGTAAGGCAGGGACAGGAGCAGCGGTTCCCGTAACACTAACATTCAGTTTAAATGAAGGTGTTGTCGGATCATTTGTCGTAATCGTTATTGTTCCTGAATTCGTTCCAAGTGAAGCAGGAGTTCCTGTTACGGTGAATGTAGCACTAGCACCAGCTACAACTGAAGTCGGTGTTGTAATAGCAGTTACTACAAATCCTGTTGAACCGGTTACAGAAGTTACTGTTAATGCAGATGTTCCGGCGTTCTTAATTGAGAACGAGGTATATGCTGTTGCTGCGGTACCTGTAACAGCAGAACCAACAGAAATAGCAGGACTATTATTCGTTGCTACTGTTGTTGTACTATTTAATACTTGCAGCGCAGGTGCCGTTCCAGTAACACTTACATTAATTACAAATGAAGGTGTTGTCGGGTCGTTCGATACAATTGTAACGGTTCCTGTATTAGTACCCGTTACAGCAGGAGTTCCAGTAACTGTAAATGTAGAGGAAGCCCCAATTACAATTGGACTAGCAGGCGTTAGAGTTCCTGTTACAAAGCCTGTAGATCCTGTTACTGAGCTTATTGTAAGTGCTGCAGCCCCGGTGTTTTTAATTGTAAATGTGAACGAAGTAGCTGCTGTTCCAGTTACGGAAGATCCTACAGAAATAGCAGGAGTGTTATTTGCAGCTACCTGAACTGTATTATTTAACACCTGTATAGTTGGTGTAGGAGCAGCTGTACCGTTTACACTTACATTCAATTTGAATGAAGGTGTTGTGGGATCGTTTGTTCCTATGGTGATTGTTCCTGTATTTGTACCTGTAGCTGCTGGAGTTCCAGTAACAGTAAATGTGGAAGATGCACCGGCTACAATTGGACTGGCAGGTGTTAATGTCCCTACAGCAAATCCAGCAACGCCTGTTAAGGAGGTTACTGTTAACGGTGAAGTACCTGCATTTTTAATTGTAAAGGTAAATGCCGTTGCAGCTGTTCCAACTACTGAAGAACCAACCGAAATAGCAGGAGTATTATTCGTTGCTATAGAAGTAGTTCCGTTTAATACTTGCAAAGCAGGTGCTGTTCCAGTTACACTTACATTAAGCACAAATGAAGGTGTTGTCGGATCATTTGTAACAATTGTAATGGTTCCGGTATTAGTACCTGTTATGGCAGGTGTTCCGGTTACAGTAAATGTTGCCGTAACACCTGCAGCGACTGAACCAGGAGTTGTAATTGCACTCACAACAAATCCTGTAGAACCAGTTACAGATGTTAGTGTTAAGGTTGCTGTACCTGTATTCTTGATAGAGAACGATGTATATGCAGTTGCAGCCGTACCTGTATTTGAAGATCCTACCGAAATAGCAGGAGTATTGTTAGTTGATACTGCTGTTGTGCTATTTAATACTTGCAATGCAGGAACGGTATTTCCAGTAACGCTTACATTCAGTTTGAACGAAGGTGTAGTGGGATCGTTACTTGCTATGGTAACAGTTCCGGTATTTGCACCAGTAGTAGCTGGAGTACCTGTTACTGTAAACGTTGCTGATCCTCCCACTGCAATTGCCCCTGCTGGAGTTATCGTTGAAACAACAAAGCCCGTAGAACCTGTTACTGAACTTATTGTCAATGGAGAAGTTCCTGTATTATTAATAGTAAATGTTACTGGACTCGCTGCGATACCCGGTAATGCTGAACCAACTGAAATTGCTGGTGTATTATTGCTCGCAACTGGAGTTGTTCCATTCATTATCTGTATTGCAGGAGCAGTTCCGGTAACACTTACATTCAGTTTGAATGAAGGGGTTGTCGGATCGTTTGTAACAATTGTTATCGTACCTGTATTTGCACCCGTTGCAGCAGGAGTTCCTGTTACGGTGAATGTTGCAGTTGATCCTACTGGTACAGGACTTACTGGCGCAAGTGCCGTAACTGTAAATCCAGTAGTAGGACTTATCGATGTTACAGTTAATGGAGCAGAACCAGTATTGCTGATGGTAAATGTAAACGGAGTGGCAGCTGTATTAATTAGTGATGATCCAACAGAAATCGCAGGACTGTTATTCGTTGCGACTGGCGTTGTATTATTTAATACACTTAGTGAAGGTGCCGTACCAGTTACACTGATGTTTATTTTAAATGAAGGAGTAGTCGGATCGTTTGTTACTATCGTAATTGTTCCTGCATTTGCACCTACAGCAGCAGGAGTTCCTGTTACTGTAAATGTTGCCGATGTTCCGGCAGCAACTGGACTTACTGGCGTAAGGGCAGTAACAGTAAAACCAGTAGAAGGTGTAATTGATGATACGTTTAGCGGAGCAGCACCTGTATTGCTGATCGTAAATGTAAACGGAGTAGCAGCTGTATTAATCAGCGAAGTACCAACAGAAATCGCAGGGGTATTATTAGTAGCAACTGGTGTTGTACCATTTAATACACTTAGTGTCGGAACTGTACCCGTTACCGATATATTTATTTTAAAGGAAGGCGTAGTCGGATCGTTTGTTAAAATGGTAATTGATCCGGTATTTACACCGTTAGCAGCAGGAGTTCCTGTTACTGTAAAGGTTGCCGATGTTCCGGCAGCAACTGGGCTAACGGGAGTTAGTGCCGTAACTGTAAATCCTGTCGTAGGTGTTATGGATGTTACAGTCAATGGAGCCGTCCCTGTATTTTTGATTGTAAAGGTATATGCCGGCGTTGCAGCTGTTCCGGTAGGAGCGGCACCTATTGAAATAGCAGGAGTATTATTTGTGGCAAGAGCGACTGTTCCATTTAATACACTTATTGTAGGAGCTTTAGCAGTATCCGACAAGTATATTTTATATGGATTTTTTAGTGGGTCATTATTCAAAATGGTTAATGTTCCAGTACGTATGCCACTTGTAGTTGGAGTGAATGTCAACGTGAATATTGTAGATGAGTTTGCCCCTACAGGTTTAACCGTTTGAGTAGTATCAATTACAAATTCCGGATTGGAAACCTTGATTGAATTCAGGTTCAGACTTTGTAAACCTAAATTCAATATAGTGAACGTTACCGGAGTTCCTGTTGAACCAACTAAGACCCCTGAAGCAAATTTATAGGTACTTCCATTTTTATAAGGAGCAGTTCCCTGTTTGACAAGCATAACCGGCGCTGGTGCACCATATTGTATATTATCTACATAATACGTTCTCTGGGCAGCTGTTCCTACGAATGTAGCAGCCGGGTCCATGTATATATACATGAAGTTGGCATTTTTACTTCCTGTGGAATCACTGAAATCAAAGGTAAGTGTTACCCATGTATTGGCCGTACGGATGGTATCCGAAGCCTGAATCATGGTTGTTGCCGTTGCTGCAACAGTTCCTGTTTTCAGCGTCATTACCACCGGTACGTTCGCCTGCGCAGCATAAGCCTGCATGGTATAGATTGAACGTCCTACGGATAAATCGAATACTTTAGAGCAAGGCTGCAGAATAAAGTTAGCGTAAGTACCTGTTGCAGGGCGCACATATTTAGCCACAGTTGCCGAAGTATTGATTCCTGTTGCAGATGGGTTTGCTGTTACATCATTATAAGTCCCGGTAGCATTTACAAGGCTCAGAAAACGGTTTGTATCAAAATCATCCATGATGTTTGAGGCTGCAAAATTATTGCAGGGATTCACATCAAACTGGATATCATCAATATAGTATGTACCATTGATTCCCTCATCTGTCGGATCGATGAAAATATCAAAAGAAGTCAGCGCAGAATTTGAAACGACACTGGTTAAATCAAAGTAGATTCTTGACCATTGACCGGCATAAACAACTTTTGCACTATCGGAAAGTACTACGGTAGGTGCCGTAGCCGAACCTGTATTGACATTGATCTGGATGTTGGCACCCGCTAAAGGAGAATAAACCAGCATACTGATGAATGGTTTGGTTGTGGGTACAGTAATTGAATTACCGCATCCCAGATAACGAACACCATCGGAATAGTGAGCAACCGCAGTACTTTTAACAAATTTACCTACCAATGCAGAAGTATTCAAACCGGTAGCACTTGGATTGGCAACTTCTTCGGTATATTGAGGAACCGTATAGGCAAGTGATACGTTTCGGTGTGAATCAAAATCCTGTAATACTTGCGAAACCGGAAGATCTGTAATACAAGGAGCTGCAGCTAATTGTATATTATCTACATAATAAGTCAGGGCTCCGTTGGCAGCCTGCGGATCGATGAATAATTCGATGAAGTCAAGTCCAGTTTTACCAATGGCTCCGCTGTGGTTAAAATAAAGTATTTCCCACTGATTTGTTTTGGTAGTTGTTACGGTTACACTGCTTGTTGCCGGATAGGTAGTTGTATTTGCTACATCGGCAGCAGTTTTCAGGTTCATTAAAACCGGTACACCAGCTACAGGAGAATAGACCATTACGGCCACATCATACATAGCAGCCGTTAAGTTAACACTTGCGGTCGCGTTACATAACGAGTAACGTACACCATTATAAGTTCCGGTAGCAGGTCGTACATATTTAGCCACATTGTAACTCGGGTTGACCGCATTTACTAATGGGTTGGCGAATTTTTCTGTCCAGGCTGCATTAGTATAGCTAAGTACGGAATTACCATAGTTAGCATCATAATCCTGGTAAACATTATTGGTTGTGATGGCCGTAGCACAGGCTACGACTGTAGCTGTAAGATTAACTTTATAGGCAGGGTTTGTCGGATCATTTGAATTAATTGTAAAAGATCCTGTAAGAGTTCCGGCAGTAGTTGATGTAGCCTGAATCCATACATAAGCGGTATCAGAAGTACCATAATTAACAGTAGTAGGAACAGTATTAATTACAGAAAATCCTGTTCCCGCAGCAGTAATGGAAGTAATGGTTAATGCATTATTACCTGAGTTGATGATGGCAAACCGCAATGCATTATTGGAACCGGTAGATGATGTTCCCATATTAAATGTTCCGTTTGGAGCAATCGCTGTAGCTGTTTGAGCTACTCCAATAATAGGAGAGGTTGCCGTTGCTGTTCCTGTACCATTTAAGATAATAGTATATGGATTCTGAAGTGGATCATTACTTGCAATTGTAATTGTTGCTGTTTTTAATCCTAAACCACCCGGAGTGAATTTTATAGTAAATGGGGTAGTTGCATTATTACTTAGCGAAGTGGCGGTCGGTTGTGTAATAGTAAAAGCAGCAGAATTCGTACCTGAAATTGAAATAACAGGACTTCCTGAAAATGTCAGCGTGTTAAAACCTAGATTTTGTAACGTAAAGGTAGTAGTTGCTGAACTGGTCGAAAGTACGTTGTTGAAATTGTAGGTACTATTATTTGGTACAGCTGTAGTTCCTGCAAGAACAGTCAAATTAGGATTTGAAGTTGTTCCTATTGGCCAGAAATTACCCGTTTGCATAAATAAAGAGATACAACGTAAGGTATTTCCGAAATATCCGGATAAACTGACATTCTGAATTGGATCCTGTGTACTTACGGTCTGTGTATACATTTGGTTCATTAGTGCCTGATTGGCAGAACCCATTACACCGACAGCAAAAGTTGAGACGAATACCGCATTGTGAGCATTACCGCTGTATAAAGAACCATTCTGATATAAAGGAGCAGCACAATTAGCAGCACCAACACCATTTAAGTAGGATGCTAGATTTGTACAGATTGTTTTCGCACGGGCTTCATTGTTCCAGATTACATCGGTTGCCATTCTCCATGGGTTACGGCAAGCATCGTATCCATATCCAAGGGTTACTTGTCCGTTCGGAGAACCATTACAGGTGTTTGCTACACCATTATTATCACTCCAGTCAGATACCAGACCAGTAGTTCCATTAACATTGGCGTTTATAAGGTTGTATCCGCTGGTAACGGCATTTGTCCAGTTCGCATCGGCACTAAACGTGTTAAATGCTTTATAATAAGCAGGAGATTGGTAACTTGGGTTTCGGCAGGTATTGGAATAACCCCATCCATCTCCGTTGATTGCCTGATAATTAGAAGAAGAGTTTACTTCTGTACTTTTTATTCTCGCAATCTGAGCTGTGGCTTCTGTTTTATAATTGAAAGGCGAAGTTGCATTTGGCCATTGGTTATAAGCGACCAATAGGGCATAAGCAGCGTCCAGATCAGCATCGGTAGCACCGTTGCTTCCTGTAGCCCCGGAACAACCGGCAATCCTCCAGTTCATCAGACCATTTCCGTCGGCATTGGCTTTATAATATGTCCATAGACCATTAAACAAGTTCTGATCACCAGCATAAGCAGCCAGAAGCATTCCGTATCCAATTCCTTCGGATACAGTAACGGTAGGATCATCAAATTCAACCCTGTAGCCAGATCCACAAGCAACGACATAGGAACTTTTCCAGGTGTTGTAGGCATTAGCAGCATCCTGAGATTTGCCATACGTTCCGCCTGTTGGAAGGTTGGTCGGCATTATACCATAGGCGTACTTCGGATTTGCTCCAAAAGGTACGACTGCCCCGGATGGTGTATTGATTTGCGCAGACAGAATGGTACTGTACAGGCAGCAAATTAAAAACACAATGAGCTTCAGATTGTACTTTTTAATCATAGTAATTGGTATTAGTTATTTAGTATTTAATTGCTGTAAGTTGTGATTATTTCAATATCAAAGGTTTGCTAAAGTACAAAAAGAATACTTTAACTTAAAATTATTATAAAATATGTTTAATAATTTAAAACGAAATCAATATATAGAATCCATTAATTGAATTGTAAAACATTGATTATGATTCAATTAATGGAATTTCTAGTAGCGTTTAAGTAGTATTTTTTGTTTAAAAAATTGATTGTTAATACTCTGGAAATTTAATCTTAATCAATGTTAATTGTCATTTACAATTGGTCAAAATCTATAATTCTGAACTATATCCATAAAAAGAAAGCTCTGTTATGAGTAACAGAGCTTTCTTTTTATGGATGAATAACAATCACTTTTTCCAGAATTGCCGTAAATCCAAAGTACTTGGATATTCCTTATTGACATCGATTTCAGGAGGATCAAAATGAATCAGATGCGGATGCACAATTTTGATGTAACGCCCAATTTCTGAAGACAGATAAGGAGCAGGACTTAATGATTCGGGTGTATGACCATTATCCCAATATCTACTTACTCTTCGCGACTCAGCTTCATAACTATTAATAGGATAGGTATCATAACTTCTGCCTCCCGGATGTGAAACATGGTACGTACAACCACCAACAGATCGGTGATTCCAAGTGTCAATAAGGTCAAATACTAGTGGAGTATCTACACCAATCGTTGGATGGAGAGCAGAAGGTGGTTGCCAGGCACGATAACGAACCCCACAAACATATTCACCTTTTACATCGGTCGCTTTTAGCGGAACCCTACATCCATTACATAATAAAATATATCTGGAATCCGTTAATCCCTTTAATTTTACCTGAACACGTTCCAACGAAGAGTCAACATATCTGGCAGTACCTGAACTTGACATTTCTTCACCGAGTACATGCCATGGTTCGATTCCCATTCTTACTTCAATCTCGATTCCTTGTGTTATTATTGTTCCGTAATGCGGGAATCTGAACTCAAAGAAAGGTTCAAGCCAACTCATTTGAAAAGGATAACCAGAATCGTTAAGATCTAAAACAACATCTTTTAAATCCTGATGGACAAAATGTGGGAGCATAAACCTGTCGTGCAATTCAGTTCCCCAACGTACCAGTGGATGTTGATAGGGCTTATTCCAGAAACGTGCTATTAGAGTACGTATTAACAGCATTTGTACCATGCTCATTTCCTTGTGCGGAGGCATATCAAAAGCTCTAAACTCCAATATTCCCAATCTTCCACTGGAGGAATCCGGAGAGTATAATTTATCAATACAAAGTTCAGCGCGGTGGGTATTACCTGTAATATCTGTTAACAAATGGCGAAACAATCGATCAACCAACCAGAATGGCGCCACTCCATCTTTAGGGATTTGATCGAAAGCGATTTCCATTTCATATAATTTCTCATCACGACCTTCATCAAAACGCGGAGCCTGACTTGTCGGACCTATAAATGCGCCGGAGAATAAATAAGATAATCCGGGGTGATGTTGCCAATAAGTAATTATACTTCTTAATACATCCGGTCGACGAAGCAATGGACTATCGGCTGGCGTTGAACCTCCAATAGTAATATGATTACCTCCTCCGGTTCCTGTGTGCCTTCCGTCAAGCATGAATTTTTCAGTACCTAATCGCGAAAGAAATGCTTCATGGTAAAGAACTCCTAAGATATTTGATAATTCAGACCAGTTTTTAGCAGGGTGAATGTTAACTTCAATAACACCAGGATCAGGCGATACTACTAATCTTTCTAATCGGTAATCTCTAGGTGGTTCATACCCTTCAATCCGGATCGGTATTTGTAACTTTTCAGCTGTAGCCTCAACAGATGCAACAAGATCAAGATAATGCTCCAGATATTTAACAGGTGGTAGGAAGACATAGATAATACCTTCACGTGCTTCAACACATAATGCTGTTTTAACTAATGGAGATTCAAATAGCAGAGGAGCTTCAGTCTCTTCAATGACAATTGGCTTTCTTCTTAATGAAGACGATTTAACTAGATCAGCTTCTGTAAGTTTATCCTGTCTTATAATTCTTTTTGTTGGAACATCAGGATGTATGGTTACTTTACCATATCTGGAAAGTACACTTTCATGATAATTGTTTCTAAGTTCAGGAAGTTCATCAAAAAGACTTCGTTCAATTTCATGTGGTACATTATCTTTCCCAATTTTCATCAAAGAATCCAATGGTAAGCGAAGTCCAATAGGAGAGTTACCCGGTATTAAAAAAAGCTGCTCTCTTGTAACATACCATTTGCCACTTTTCCAAGCAGCATTTAAGTAATTCCATTCAATGGGTAATACAAAACCAGCTGGATTATTAAGACCTTTGTCTAATAACTGCGCAAGCGTTTTTCTTTCCAATGAATCTTTTAAGTCATATGTTAATGGATCAACATTAACAGGTACCTTACGTTCCGACCATAAGAAATAAAATACATCTTCATAAGCTGGTGATATATCATCCGTTTTTACAGCAAGGTGTTTGGCAAGTTCCTTTATAAAGAGCTCAGCATCTTCATGCGTATATTTCTTTTCCGCATTTTCAAGAGCGAGTAGGGCAGTGTTTTTCCATATTGGATAATCATCTTTCCTCCAGAATAAGCCGTACTGCCAACGCGGTAAGAGTTCACCGGGATACCATTTACCTTGCCCATAATGTATCATTCCATTCGGACCAAATTGTTTTCTTAATCGAAAAATTAATTCATGCGACAGGATTCTTTTCTCAAGTCCATCGGCTTCTGTGTTCCATTGTGCCGATTCCATATCATCAATAGAAACAAAGGTTGGTTCTCCGCCCATTGTCATTCGTACATCTCCTTTTTCGAGATGATCATCAACAAGATATCCTAACGCATTTATTGCCGCCCATTGCTCTTCTGTATACGGTTTGGTAACACGAGGATCTTCATGAACACGAGTTACCGTATTGGAAAAAGAAAAGGTTGTTTCACATATACTGGTAGCACCTACTACTGGGGCTGCGCTCACATAATCGGGAGTACAGGCAAGTGGTATATGGCCTTCTCCTGCAAATAATCCGGACGTAGGATCTAATCCAATCCATCCTGCACCAGGAACATATACTTCTGTCCACGCATGAAGATCCGTAAAATCCTGCTCCGGGCCAGACGGACCATCTAATGATTTAATATCTGCTGTAAGTTGGACTAAATAACCGGATACAAAACGTGCAGCAAGCCCTAAATTTCTAAGAATCTGAACAAGCAACCATGATGAGTCCCTACATGAACCAAGCGCAAGCCCAAGTGTCTCCTCCGGAGTCTGAACACCAGGCTCCATTCGGATCGAATAATTAATATCTTTATAAACTTTCTGATTGATGTAAACCAGGAAATCAACAATCTCTTGAGGAGTTAGATCTACACCTTTTAACCATTCTGTTAGCAAAGGACCATTATCTTTCAATTCAAGGTAAGGTGCTAGTTCCTTTGTTAATTGGCCTTGATATTTAAACGGATATTTATTTGCATATTCTTCAACAAAGAAGTCAAAAGGATTAATCACAACCATGTTGGCAATGACTTCAACTTCAACGGTTAATTCCTTTGTTTTCTCAGGAAACACAACCCGTGCCTGATAATTTCCAAAAGGATCTTGCTGCCAATTGATAAAGTGTTCTTTGGGTAAAACATTAAATGAATACGCTTCAATATGTGTTCGGGAATGAGAAGCAGGGCGTAAACGGAAAACATGCGGAGATAAAGTTACTAATCTGTCGTATGTATAAGTCGTTTTGTGATTAATTGCTACTTTTATAGCCATAGTGAGTTCAAAATTGAAGTACTTTTCTTGAAAACTGCATCTTTTATATAAAGAAAGCCTTTTTTTTAATGCTTACAAGAATTATTAAGTTAAATCATTTAATTTATTCAAATAAAGCAGGGGATTATTGATTTAATACAATTCCAAGCAATTGATTTCATAAATTAAAGGAGGTTTAAAACGCTGTGATAACTGTTTGAATTAATTGAAGTCCGAGATTTTTTTACCTACTCGGAATATTTACAAATATTTAAGAAAGACAAATGCTAATGAGTCCTTAATTAAATTAAAACATTCTAATTATTTAACAGCAGCATGTTAAATAATTAGAATGTTTTAGGAAGAATTAATTATAAATCAGAGTCCCATTGCTCTTAATCGCTCTGTAACAGGGGGATGTGAGTAATGAACAAATACGTAGGCCGGATGTGGTGTTAAATTGCTTAAGTTTTTCTTGCTTAGGTTTTTTAATGCTATACCCAGATCTTGCGCGCTTGACGTTTTCGCAGCAAAATCATCTGCCTCATATTCATTTTTTCTTGAAAGAAGATTTACAAGAATACCTGTTACTGTTGATACAGGCGTAAATAATAAACCGAACCCAATAAGATTTATAGCGACACTTTTTTCAGTTGCTCCTAATGCGATAGAAAGTTCATTGCTTTCAATCGTCAACGAAAGTAGAAATAAGTACACACCGATTTGAAGTACTGACAATACCATCATTTGTATGATATGTTTCTTTTTAAAATGTCCGGCTTCGTGTGCTAGTATAGCTATCAATTCTGCTATACTATGCTGTTCTACAAGTGTGTCAAACAATACAATCTTTTTCTTTTTGCCAAATCCTGAGAAAAAAGCATTGGCTTTATTTGAGCGTTTTGATCCATCCATGATATAAATATTGTCGATAGGAAAATTTTGCTTCAGACAGTAGGAACGTATTGCATCTTTAAGTTCACCATCTCCAAGTGGTGTTAACTTATTGAAGAGTGGTAAAAGTAGACTTGTATAAAACATATTCAGCGTAATAATTAAACCACTTATGATTATCCAGAAAATCCACCAAAAGGAACTACCAAGACTTTGAATTAAAAAAAGTAATAGGCTGATAATAATTCCACCAATTATAAACCCAAGTAAGTAGCCCTTTATTTTATCTGTAATAAATAAGCGAAGTGTACTTTTATTAAATCCGAATTTCTCTTCAATTACAAATGTATTATAGATAGTAAATGGTGTAGAGAGAATATCACTAATTATAAATAGGAGAGCAAAGAACAATAAGTTTGTTGCATAAAATGTAGCTGAAGAAAACAGATTATTATTTATTATAAAGGAATTGACGAATTCGAATATATGACCAAGCCATCCTTGAATTATAATAAAAATATATAAGCCGAATTGAAAATACGATTGAATTTGCTCCGTTTTTTCTTTTTCTTTTTGATACGATTGTGATTTGATATATTCATCAGAGTCGTAGACATCGCTTACATTTTTGGGTAATGCGGCATTTAAATTTTTTATATTTAAGTAATCCAAAATACGTTCAATTAAAAAATCAACGATAAGTATTCCGAGTATTAATAATTTTATTGAAGATGCTTCCATGGTTTTTAATTATTAGGTTCGCAAAACTAAACAATCTATAACAATTAACATCTAAATCTAAAGGAAGTAATTCGTTTAGAACTAAATTAGCCGTTTAGGAGTTGAATCAAGTAAGATGGGAACTTGCGGATATATTTGTCCTTCTTGTGAAGGAAGATTGTTTATGGAAAATGGTGATCCTTGTTCCTGGTGTCAGCCAATTGTAAAAGCATCGACTACTATTATAAGCGAAGAAGAGTGGATACAATCCGTGCATTTTGGATCATGTTGCAGTGATACTCCCGAATCAACAAAAGAATCAGATAAATTACATTCCTAAAAAACGTTGAAAAGTGGCATCATAACCCTTCTTTAAAAAGCCCGGTGCACCAAATCTATATCCAATATCAATTGTGAATGTAGCAAAATGGGTAGTTATTTGGTTTTGTGTAGTATGAAATGTCACCCTGTCTCCAAAGAATTTAGCTCCACAATAGAATCTACCTGATTGATACCCCAAAGCTGCTCGAGCTTCTGCAAAACCTGTTATGCTTGCACTGGAAATAATTTCGGTGCCAGTATGTGTAAAATACTGATAGCCTACTACATCAAAACAATAAAAAGCCATGGATGAAAAGTAAAGTCGTTTAAAAAATATCAAATTTAAACCGATACCAGGTCCTATTTTAGTTGACAAATAGTTCATTGTTGCTACATCATAGACTGTTTTTATTTTAGAAATAAGTTCAGTGTTTTTTACAAGAGTTGAATCAGAGGTGATTGAATTATAGCTCACTGATGTTTTCAATAAAAGACCTACTTTTGATTTAATTTGTCGTTCAGTATGAATCAATGGAGCCAGGTAAGAGAATTTTTTCCAGTGTAAGTTGAATATTCCCGAAAGAACATATTGCTGAGTACCAATATCACCACGTTTATTGTAAATGGATTGGTTATTTTCTATTACCGGAACAGCATTGTAATAACCTTGTATTCCTCTATAATCAAAGCTTAGCAAGTAACGAGGATTTTGTACTTTTAATGAAAATGCATCGTAACTTGTTTGACCAAATTGAGATTTACTTGCAAGACTAAAAGGTGTTTTAAATCCAACGGCTAAATAAATATTTCTGTAGCCTAGCGTAAATCCAAGAGTATTCGCCAGATTAGCTTTGAATGTACTTGTTGTTGAAGTAAACTTTTTATGTGAAGTAAAATCTATTTCATTTTCCGGAGTAGCAGAAAAAGCTCCTATAGTAAGGTACTTTTTATAACTCTGAATGAAATTAGTATCTTCTTTTGCTTTTATTTTTTTGTTTGCAACTACTTGAACTTCTTGCATGTTTTGCCCTGAAACAAAATAGTATGTAAAAAGAAGAAATAAAAAAAAGACATTTTTCATATTTCAAATTCTACGGAGGTAAATAGAAAAGGTTTATTTCAATCCTAATTCAATACAGGTTTTCTCTGCGGCAGCCTGTTCAGCTTTTTTCTTACTGAAGCCAATACCTTGACCTTTGTTTTCTTCCGCAATTCTTACTTCCGCAGTAAAAACCTTCTGGTGTCGATGTCCACTTTCTTCAATGATGATGAACTCTAGTTTTTTATTTTCTTTTTGACACCATTCCAATAAAATGCTCTTGAAATTTTTATTGTTCTGGATGATGGTATCAATATCAATTTGACTTGTAACAATGCGTCCAAGTATAAATTTTTTTGCTTCGGCAAAACCTTTATCCAAATATATAGCACCAACAAGGGCTTCTAAAACATCTCCATAAAGAGATTTATGTCCTTGCTTTCCTTTTCGTCCATTAAATATTACGATTTCAGAAAGACCAATATCTTTTCCAACCTGATTTAAAACTTCTCTGTTAACAATTCTGCTTCGAATATCAGTAAGAAAACCTTCGTCTTTGAAAGGAAAGCGTTTGAAAAGATATTCCGCCACTACAGCTCCTAAAATTGAATCACCCAAATATTCAAGACGTTCATAGGATTCTTTTACTCCAGATTCATTTTCATCTGCAGCAGAAGAGTGAACAATTGCCATTTTATATAAATGTAAATTGCCAGGCCAATTGCCGGTAATATTATTGAGTTTTTTTGCAAGTTGCCGATCATCCTTTGATCGGACTAAGTTGCGAATTGCATGCAGCTGTTTTCGAGGTGAAAACAAAGCGATCAATCAAGTTTACGGAATACGATGGAGCAGTTATGTCCTCCAAAACCGAACGTGTTACACATCGCTACATTAATATATCTTTTCTGAGCTTTATTTAATGTAAGATTTAATCTTTCATCAAATTGTTCGTCTCTGTTGTGATTATTAATAGTAGGAGGTACGATCTGATTTTTAATTGCTAAGATAGTAGCAATGGATTCAATAGCACCTGCGGCACCTAAAAGATGGCCAGTCATGGATTTAGTAGAACTGATATTTAACTTAAATGCTTGTTCTCCAAAAACTTCCTGAATGGCTTTTACTTCAGCAATATCTCCTAATGGAGTAGAGGTACCATGAACATTAATGTAATCAACATCTTCACGGGCAATTTCAGAATCACTCAATGCATTGATCATTACATTTTTCGCTCCCAATCCTTCAGGATGCGGAGCTGTTAAATGATACGCATCGGCAGACATTCCGCCACCTATCACTTCACAGTAGATTTTTGCACCTCGGGCTTTTGCATGTTCATACTCTTCAAGAACAAGTGCACCAGCACCTTCACCCATAACAAATCCATCACGATCTCTATCAAAAGGACGAGAGGCAGTTGCCGGATCATCATTTCTTTCCGATAATGCTCTACATGCATTAAAACCACCAATACCAGATTCTACAACGGCGGCTTCGGAACCACCAGCTATAAAAATATCAGCCTTATTCAGACGGATATAATTAAAAGCATCTAATATAGCATTTGAAGAGGATGCACAAGCTGAAACAGTAGAAAAATTCGGGCCACGAAACCCATTTCTAATTGAAATATAGCCAGCACTGATGTCGATAATCATTTTTGGGATAAAGAAAGGGTTGAAACGCGGCGTTCCATCTCCTTTGGCAAATGCACTAACTTCGTCTTCAAATGTCTTAAGGCCACCGATGCCGGCTCCCCAAATCACACCGATTCTGTCATGATTCAAATCTGCAGTAATACCTGCATCTTTAATGGCTTCATCGGCAACAACAACTGCGTATTGCGTAAAAGGATCCATTTTGCGGGCTTCCTTTTTTTCTATAAAGTCTTCAACATTAAAGTTTTTGACTTCACAAGCAAACTTAGTTTTGTGTTTTTCCGGATTGAATTTCGTAATGAGCGCAGCTCCACTGACACCTTTAATCAGAGAATCCCAATATTCAGGAACAGTATTTCCAATAGGCGTTAGGGAACCTAATCCCGTTACAACAACTCTTTTTAAATTCATAAATGAATTTACCCGGTAAAATTTAAATGATTTAGTAATTATTTAACGTGTTGCTCAAGATAGGCGATAGCCTGACCAACCGTTGTAATGTTTTCAGCTTGTTCGTCTGGGATAGAAATGTTGAATTCTTTTTCAAACTCCATGATAAGCTCAACAGTATCTAGTGAATCAGCACCAAGATCGTTAGTGAAACTTGCTTCAGTTGTAACTTCTGATTCTTCAACACCTAATTTTTCAACGATGATGCTTTTTACTTTTTGTGCGATTTCTGACATTTTTTTACATTTTTTAGTAAAACACGGGGGCAAAGAAATACATTTTATGCTAGTTTGTCAAACAAATTTTCTGATTCTTTTCGTCAGCAAGTCAAATTGATTTCAAAAACTTGTTTTTCCTTCTAAATTTACGCCTTTATTGATTCATAATTTTCTTGAAAATTTATAAACAATACTCATTCTATCTTAAGATAAATGAAAATATCGAACAATGAAGGCTAACAAACTAGTAGTTGACTTTGATTATAACTTTAAAATGCTTGGTATTATATCTTCTGCAAAGGAGTATAAGTTAGCTTGGAATATCAATCAATTCCTCAAGATACACCTTGTTAAGGCAGAAGATATAAATTTACAATTTCAGAATGAATGTAACATTCTGGTTAGCTGTTATCTATATTCAACTGAGTATAGTCAGGTGCGACTATTGAAAAATAAATCAATTGAATTTAGTAATATTGCCAAACCTTATCTCATTCCTGAGCTTAAAGATTATGATTATTTTATTCATATTCTTGACGATGGGTGTATATTTGACGAGGAATGGATGAGAGATCAATTAAACGAATGCTCATCTATTCAATATATAAAAGTAATTGATATAAACGAATTGAAATCAAAGGATAATCTAATATTCATTTAATATTGATATGGTAAACAAGAAAACAAAGATTATTGCTACTGTTGGTCCTGCTTGTAACACAAAAGAGAAGCTTTGGGAATTAGTTCAGGCGGGTGCTGATATTTTCAGATTGAATTTTTCTCACGGAAATCACGAAGGTCACCTTAAGGTGATTAATTACATTCGTGAAATCAGAAAAGAACAAAACGTAAACATTGCTATTCTTCAGGATTTACAAGGTCCTAAAATTCGTACAGATGAAGTAGAAAACAATGGTGTTGAATTAGTTGCTGGTGCAAAGATTGTTATCACTCGTGATAAAATGCTTGGAACAAAAGATAGAATAAGTACTTCTTATAAAATGTTGACTTCTGATGTTAAAAAAGGAGATGCAATACTTATTGATGACGGTAATATTGAATTAAAAGTACTTGAAACCGGAAACGGAGAAGTTACGTGTGAAGTAGTGTATGGTGGAATTTTAAAATCCCGAAAAGGAATAAATCTTCCGAATACGATTGTTTCAGAACCTTCTTTAACGGATAAAGATAAAGAAGACTTATTATTTGGTTTGGAACAGAATGTTGATTGGATCGCTCTTTCTTTCGTTCGTAGTGCGGTTGATCTGAATGAATTGAAAGCTATTATCAAAGAACATGGTAAAGTTTGTAAAGTCATTGCAAAAGTTGAAAAACCAGAAGCTGTAAAAGATATTGATGCTATCATAGCGGCGTCAGACGCTATCATGGTTGCCAGAGGTGATCTAGGTGTGGAACTTCAAATGGAAGATGTTCCGATGATCCAGAAAATGATTATTAAAAAATGTAATGAACTTGCTAAGCCTGTTATTGTGGCAACACAAATGATGGAAAGTATGATAGGTAATCCAAGACCTACAAGAGCTGAAGCAAGTGATGTTGCGAATGCAATTATTGATGGTGCCGATACTATCATGTTATCCGCAGAAACTGCATCTGGAAGCTATCCTGTTATTACAGTAAAATCAATGTCTCGAATTTGTTTATCGGTAGAAAAAGAAGCGGATATATACAATAAAGAAACGTCTGATGATGCGGATCACACAAGTGACAGAGTTATTTCTACTGCTTGTCAATTAGCCAATCAAGTGAATGCCAAAGCAATCATCGGGCTTTCCCAGTCTGGCTATTCAGCATTCCGTATTGCCAGTCACAGACCAAAATCAAATATTTACATAGCTACTCATAACGAGCAATTGATGAATCAATTAAATCTTGTATGGGGGGTTAAAGCATTCTTATTTGACAAATTCACGACAACAGATGATTCTATTGAAGAAGTGAAAAATTTCCTTGTTAAAAAGGGACTATTACAAAAAGGAGATATATATGTTACAACGGCTTCAATGCCTATAGCAGATATTCAACTTGCCAATAGTTTAAAATTAGGTGTTGTTTAATAATTAAATAAACAACTAAATTTGAAATAATAATTAAGCCCTTTGATTTTTTTCAGAGGGCTTTTTGCATCTTATACATTATTTGAATACAATAAATATATTTTCATCTAATTTAATTAGCATGTCTATGAATATTGATCTATTACGAAAAATTTGTGAAACCCCTGGCGTACCAGGATATGAACGAGCTATAAGAACATTAGTGCATAATGAAGTACTTACCCTGGTTGATCATGTTTGGATTGATAATATAGGTAATGTATTTGCACTGAAAAAAGGAAAACGAAATTCCCTTGATAAAAAAGTAATGGTCGCTGCCCACATGGATGAGATTGGCTTTATTGTTTCTCATATTGATGATCAAGGTTTTTTGCGTTTCCAAACATTAGGCGGTTTTGATCCTAAAACACTCACGGCTCAAAGAGTCATTGTTCATGGTAAAAAGGATTTGATAGGCGTGATGGGAGCAAAACCTATTCATGTAATGACGCCGGAAGAAAAAAATAAGCCTGCCAAAATTGAAGACTTCTTTATTGATCTTGGAATGAACAAAGAGGAAGTAGAGAAATACATAAGTATTGGCGATACGGTAACCCGTGAGCGATCATTAATTGAAATGGGAAATTGTATTAATTGTAAGTCACTGGACAATCGCATTTCTGTTTTTATACTCATTGAAACACTAAAGTCTTTACAATACTCAGACGTGCCGTATGATGTATATGCGGTTTTTACAGTGCAGGAAGAAGTTGGATTACGTGGAGCAGGAATAGCTGCCCATGCTATTAATCCGGATTTTGCAATCGCATTAGATACTACCATCGCTTATGATGTTCCAGGGGCGCGTGCTTATGAAAAATGTACAGAACTAGGTAAAGGAACTGCAATTAAAATTCTAGACTCCTCTACGATCTGTGATTATAGAATGATCGCTTATTTAAAACAGCAAGCAATTGAAAATAGCATCATGTGGCAACCTGAAATACTTACGGCTGGTGGAACGGATACAGCTCCGTTACAACGTAACGGTAAATACGGATCAATTGCAGGTGCTATTTCCATTCCCACGCGTCATATTCATCAGGTTATTGAAATGGTGAATAAAGATGATGTTCAATTCAGTATTGAATTATTAAAAGCAGCACTTGAAAACTTAGATCAATTTGATTGGAATAGATAGAGAGTCTGCTGGATTATAGATGATCAAGTAATAAGAAAGGGAAAATGAATTTTATTTTCCCTTTCTTATTTATATAGAGATCCAAATTCTTAATTTTTCAATAATTCCTGACAATATAATATCTTATAACCGATTCGGTATATTGGTCGTGTTTTATTAAATTACTTTTGAATAAAAGAACAGCGGTATGCAATTTGGAAAAACAGACGATCCGGAGGGAATTGATTTCACACTTCCTAAAGATCATCCAGACACAAAACGAATTCTGTCAAACAACAAACCCGGTACTGTTTTTAATGTATATGTAGGCTGCGCCAAATGGAATAAAACAGACCTTAAAAACTTTTATCCCAAAGGTACAAAAGATGAATTGGTGTATTATGCGACGCAGTTTAACTGCATTGAATTAAATGCTACATTTTACAAATCTCCATCCAGAGATCAGGTGGAGAAATGGAAAGAGAAAGCAACTGTCGGTTTTAAATTTTTCCCGAAAATACCGAATACAATCAGTCATTTTAAACGCTTGATTGATGTTAAACCGTTGATTACAGAATTTAGTGATGCAGTAGTTCTTTTTGAAGAAAAACTGGGCATGTGTTTTCTTCAGATGCATGATAATTTTAAACCTAAAGATATAAGCAGGTTAGAACAATTTCTGAAAGACTTTCCTGCTATTATTCCTTTAGCCATAGAACTTCGTAACGAGGAATGGTATTCCGATAAAAAAAATTACGACGCCTTATATGAACTGCTTGTTAACTATCAACGGACATTTGTATTGGTAGATACAGCTGGCAGAAGAGATTTATTGCATATGCGACTGAGTTCTTCTACGGCTTTTGTCCGATATGTAGGGGCCAATCATGAAAGTGATTACAAACGTCTGGATGATTGGATTGAGCGCATTAAAATTTGGAAAAAGGAAGGGCTGCAAGAGCTTTACTTTTTTGTTCATCAAAATGTTGAATTAGAATCACCATTACTTTCAGCCTATTTTATTGAAAAGATGAACAAAGAATTTAAGCTTGATCTTAAAATACCTAAAACATTGACAGGTACCAAATAAGTGGCTTATAGTTTACCTTTTAGTAATTCTTCGGCTGAAGTTATAATCATTTGTATTCCGATAGAAGCAATTAACAGACCCATTATTTTTGTAATGGCATTCAATGCCTCATTTCCGATTTTTTTAACCAGCGTGCTTGAAGAAATAAAAACGAAATAAGAAATTGCTAAGATCACAGCTGAACTGAGTAATACAATAGCTATACTTTCGATTTTTCTGTGCATACCTACAAAGTTAATAGCTGTTGATAAGGTGCCCGGACCAATCAATATAGGCATCGCTAAAGGCGAAACTGCAATACCCATATCATTATTCCCTTCATTTACTTCTGCTAGTGTTTTAACTTTGGGGGTTGTTGTTATCATATCAAAGCCAACCTTAACAACAAGTAAACCACCAGTAATACGGAATGCTTGAATGCTTATTCCAAATATATTGAATAAGGTATAACCAAAAAGAACAAATACAACCAGTATACAAAAACCGACTAATACAGCTTTTAGCGCTACAGCTTTTTGTTGCTCTTTACTAAAACCATCTGTCAAACTGATAAATATCGGAGCATTCCCAATCGGGTTGATAATAGCAAACAGACCTGTAAAAACAATGGAGATAAATGCCCAGTCAATATTCATTATGATACGTAAAGTCGGTTATTGGTATGCAAGAAATGCAATAATAGTTAAATAATAGATTTTTTTAATATTATTTAAATGCATTTAAGCCTGTAATATCATGACCCGTGATTAACAAATGAATATCGTGTGTTCCTTCATAGGTTATAACGGATTCAAGATTCATCATGTGTCGCATTATTGGATATTCACCTGTAATGCCCATTCCGCCCAGAATTTGCCGTGCTTCTCTGGCAATGTGAATAGCCGAATCAACATTATTTCTTTTAGCCATTGATACTTGTCCGGTGCTCGCCTTACCCTCATTTTTGAGAACACCTAGCCTCCAAACCAATAATTGGGCTTTCGTAATTTCCGTTAGCATTTCAGCCAGTTTCTTCTGTGTCAATTGAAATCCGGCAATTGGTTTGCCAAATTGAATACGTTCCATCGCATATCTTCTGGCTACATCATAACATTCCATGGCTGCTCCTAAAGCACCCCAGGCTATACCATATCTCGCGGAATCAAGGCAACGAAGCGGCCCACTTAAACCATCGGCTTTAGATAATAGATTTTGCTTAGGAATCTTAACATTATCAAATACTAATTCCCCTGTTATGCTGGCACGTAGTGACCATTTATTATGTATTTCGGGAGTCGTAAAACCTTCCATACCTCGTTCAACAATAACTCCTTTTATCCGTCCCTCCTCATCTTTTGCCCAAACAACGGCGATATCCGCTTTAGGCGAATTCGTTATCCACATTTTGGCTCCGTTAAGAATATAATGATCTCCCATATCTTTTATATTCGTAGTCATTCCAGCCGGATTGGAACCATGGTCAGGCTCGGTAAGACCAAAACAACCAAGCATTTCTCCGCTGGCTAATTTGGGCAGATATTTTTTCTTTTGGTCTTCGCTTCCATACTTAAAAATAGGGAACATGACCAATGAGCCTTGTACCGATGCCATCGATCTCATTCCGGAATCTACGCGTTCAATTTCCTGCATCATGATTCCGTAGGAAATATAATCAAGTCCACCACCACCATATTCAACAGGAGTTGTAGGGCCATAAAGGCCAAGTTCACCAAAAGACTTTACCAGATGTTCCGAAAAGAAAGCTCTTTGTGCATAGTCCTCAATGAATGGTTTTACTTCCCGATTCATAAAGTCGCGAGCAGACTGTCGGATTAATTTATGTTCTTCCGTTAATAGATCGTCAATTGAATAGTAGTCAGGTTGCGTATATTCGTTCATTTTCATACTGATGAGTTATAATTTATATTACATTCGACCCTTTACTCATTTGATTTCATTAATATAATCTTCATATTTACATATACGCTATTTTAACGAAAAAGAAATAGAAACGATGCATCATACCGAAGGGGAAAATAAAATTCACGAATTAATTGAAAAATTAGAGGAACATTATAAACAGGATGGACAGGATATAAATATTCATTTAGAAGGCTTATTGAATTCCAATTATGTTAAATATTGGGATTATATCCGATTAGATAGTTTGTTGACATTACAGAATCCTAAAACGCCTTATCCGGATGAAATGATCTTTATTGTTTACCATCAGATAACGGAACTGTATTTTAAAATGGTTTTGCATGAGCTGAATCAATTGAAATCAGCTGTTTCAATTGATGGTAATCTTTTCTTGAAAAGAATGGAACGTGTAAACTGGTATTTCGGCCAGTTGATCAGTTCGTTCGATTTGATTTCAGTAGGTCTTGATCAGGATCAATTCTTAAAATTCAGAGCAGCACTTTCTCCTGCCAGTGGTTTTCAATCTGTTCAATATCGGATGGTTGAAATTGCTTCAACAGATTTGATTAATCTTGTTCATAGGGATACGCGTGATAAATACGACGATTATTCAACCATTGAAGAATTATTTGAAGAACTATATTGGAAGAAAGGGGCTATGGATTCCCAAACCGGTAAAAAGACATTAACCTTACGCCATTTCGAATCTGAATATGCATCGAAACTGATTCAGTTAGCGTATGAATACAAATCCAGAAATATATGGTCCATATTTAAACGCCTGAGTCTGGACGAACAGAATGATGTTCGAATTCAGAATGCATTGAAACAACTGGATCAGCATGTCAATATTAATTGGCCTCTGATGCACTACAAATATGCATTGGGTTATTTGATTCGTAATAAACAATTGTATAATGCAACAGGGGGGACTAATTGGAAACAATACTTACCACCTAGGTTTCAAAAGATCATGTTTTTCCCTGACTTATATTCAGTTGAAGAATTAGATAATTGGGGAAAAAATTGGGTTGAGAACGAAGTATTAAAAAAGATTCATGATGCTAAACAAGTCTAACGTTTTTGTTCATTGAATGCCGCAATAGTATATAAGCAGACTATTTTTTTCTTAGTCTGCCTACTTTTTTCGAGTACATGCTTTGCTCAGTATGTAAATGTTACTTCCTATTATGATGTTCACAAAAAAAGTAAAAAAGAAGATTACTATGTATTGAAGAAAAATACAGACGTAAAAGATAGTATTTACACGTCTTATTATCTCAATGGATACAAGAAATCAACCGGTTATTATATTAAAAATAAAGCAGAAGGATTGTGGCTTTTTTATTATGAAAACGGAAGTTTGAAGATGGAAGGTAATATGAAGTCCGGAGAGAAAAACGGCATCTGGAAGTATTATTATGAAAATGGAAACATCAGTATGGAAGGGCAATCCATTGCCGGAAAGAAAAGTGGTTTTTGGAAATTTTACTATGAGAATGGTAAGCTGCGAAGTGAAGGAGTTTATGAAACAGATAAAAAGCAGGGGCCTTGGAATTATTATTTTGAAGACGAAGGTTTAAAGGCGATGGCTAATTATGAATATGATTCCGGTGACTACATGGAGTTATATCCTTCCGGTAAATTGAAAGCTGCAGGAAGAGTTGAGCAAGGTAAGAGTGTAGGTGTTTGGACATATTACCATGAAGATGGATCTATACTTGCTTCCGGTGAAGAGACAGCCGGGCTTAAAAATGGATATTGGAAATTTTATTATCCTAATGGACAATTAGCCAGTGAAGGAAATTACATAAATGGGAAGACTACAGGTGATTGGAAATATTATTATGATAATGGAACCTTGAGTGCTGAAGGTAATATGAATAGTGGCACTAAAGAGGGGGCATGGAAAATATATTATAAATCAGGACAATTTAAAGGGGAGACAAACTATGTGAATGGGGAAGGTATTTATCGAGAGTATTATGAAAGCGGCAGGGTACGAACAGAAGGTAAGATCATAAATGAAAAGCACGAAGGTGTATGGAATTATTATCTGGAAAGTGGGGAGCTGGAAGGAACCTGTAATTATCTTCGGGGTAAAGGTCTATATAAGGGTTTTTACGAAAATGGTAGTCTTAAAATGGAAGGAGATCTTGAGAATGGAAGTAAAGTAGGAGTCTGGAAATTGTATAATGAAGACGGTTCATTAGCCGGATATTATAAAACATTTTACGAAAATCAAGCTCCGGTTTTTCAATCCGATAGTACGCCTAAATTTATTGCCAAGAAAGATACGCTTGCACCATCCGAGAAACCTAAATATGTAACCCCTAAAAAGAAATCGCGCTATTTTACTCCGCGTGTAAATGAGTTTAAGGGTTTTATCGTATCATCAAATCCCCTGTATCTGATTAATTCATCATTTCCTTTAAGTGTTGAATATTATCTGCAAGAGCGTTTAGGTTATGAGGGTGGTATATTATTATTTAATAAACCAATGTTCAAATCACATGAACACGTACCTGATAATTCTCTGTTTTATCAGGCTTGGGAAGTGTATTTGCAACAGAAGTTTTATCAAAAAGATAAAGATTTTGGTATGCTTTATTTTGCACATGAAATGCGCTATAGCAATTTTCAGTATGGAAATCATTATGTAGACTTTAGTTCTTCGTCCCATTCAACAACTCCCGTAAATTTGCAGCAATCTCAACAACGAATTGAATATTCAGTTTTATTAGGAGATCGTATTGTTACCGATCAGCGAAAAAAAGGATGGAGTTTGGATGCTTACATCGGGTTGGGTATTGGGTACAGAATCGTTAATAATAATTGGCAAGGCTCCAACTCTAAATTTGATGGTGCCTTTTCTGGAATTAGTACAAGCCCGCTTTCTGTTCCGTTTCGATTTGGCTTTACCCTTGGCTATAAGTTCCCTCGCTAATAAATTCGTATATTGCGAGATATTTAATTAAAGGTTTAGGGATAAACACCTTACCCATGAGTAGGATACTTGAAATTGCATTACGCCCTGAAGAGGCCTCCCAAAAAGATTTTATTCAACGAGCCATTAAGACTCAGACATCTTATCAGAACATAGATTCTTTTCAATACAGAATCAAGAAAAGATCCATTGATGCCAGAGGGCGGCAGGTTTTGATTCGTCTTTCTGTTGAACTATTTGAAACCGGCGAGTTGCTTCCACCACTGATAGCTCATTATAAAGAAATATATAAAAAAGCGGATCGTAGTAATACGGTTGTTATAGTAGGAGCCGGTCCTGCAGGATTATTTGCTGCACTACGACTATTGGAATACGGAATCAAACCTATTGTCATTGAACGCGGAAAAGATGTACGATCCCGTCGAAGAGATCTTGCTGCTATAAACAAAGAACATATTGTAAACCCCGAATCAAATTATTGTTTTGGTGAAGGTGGGGCAGGAACATACTCGGATGGAAAACTTTACACCCGTTCAAAAAAACGTGGTGATATCCGAAATGTTTTAGAAGTATTGGTTGCTCATGGGGCCAGCGAAGATATATTGGTAGATGCCCATCCTCATATTGGTACCAATAAACTTCCACAACTGGTAACCGCGTTACGGGAAACGATTATTGAATTTGGTGGCGAAGTTCATTTCGATACCCGAGTGGAAAAACTCATCATCAAAGAAGGTGTTTGTAAGGGAGTTGTTACGCATAAAAATGAAGTTATTGGTGGGATAGCAACAATCCTTTGTACGGGGCATTCAGCCAGGGATATTTTTTACATGCTTCATAAACAAGGCGTTCAAATTGAGGCTAAGCCTTTTGCGTTGGGAGTCAGAATCGAACATCCTCAAAGTCTTATAGATTCCGTTCAATATCATTGTGAAGACAGAGGACCTTATTTGCCTGCTGCTGCTTATTCTTTGGTTACTCAAACCATGTATCAGAATATAGAACGCGGTGTGTACTCATTTTGTATGTGTCCGGGAGGGTTTATAGTACCTTCTGCCACTGCACCGGGTGAATTGGTCGTAAATGGAATGTCACCTAGTCGACGTGACTCCAAGTTTGCAAATTCAGGGATGGTTGTAGCTGTTGAATTGGACGATATAAAGGAATTTAAAAATGCCGGTCCTTTTGCTGCCCTTGAATTTCAGCGTGCCGTTGAAAAGAACGCATGGCTTGCAGGGGGAGAAACTCAGGCAGCACCGGCTCAACGTGTAGGTGATTTTATTCAGAATAAATTTTCATCTATTTTGCCAGACTGCTCGTATCAGCCAGGTTTAAAAAGCGTAAAGTTGGATGATGTCTTGCCTGCTATGATTTCCCAGCGATTACGTCAAGGATTAAAAGAGTTTGAAAAGAAAATTAAAGGATATACCAGTAACGAAGCACTTTTGATTGCTGTTGAAAGCCGGACATCTTCACCTGTATTAATCCCCAGAGACAGAGAAACGCTACAACACGTATCGTTGAAAGGCCTTTATCCATGCGGAGAAGGGGCCGGTTATGCTGGAGGAATTATGTCAGCAGCAATGGATGGCGAAAGCTGTGCGTTGAAAATTGCCCAATCCGTAGGTCTTGTCGTATAGGAATTATTCTGCAGTAAGTATTGTTAAGCTGAAATGGGAAATAGCAAAAGAACCGTTATTCTGGGTGCAACGACAAATGAGGATAGATACGCCTATCTGGCAGCTGAAAGACTACAGCGATATGGACATGACTTTATACCACTAGGACTTAAGAAGGGAGAAGTTCTGGGTAAAACAATTATTAATAATCGTCCATTTATCCCCGATGTAGATACCATAACACTGTATGTGGGACCGCAACACCAATCCGATTTGTATTCCTATATACTCTCGCTGCATCCGAAAAGAGTTATTTTTAACCCCGGAACAGAGAACGAAGAATTAGAAGAAATCCTTGAAAAAAACGGTATTGAACCCGTTGTCGGATGTACACTTGTAATGCTCTCTGCTGGAACATTTTAAGTTCGCTTTTTTGTGGATAAAAACAAGGTTTTAGCTATCATTTACGGGTAAAAAATTGTATTTTTACATAATATCACCTAATACAAAATGAGCGAAATAACTGAAAAGAAAGCGTCTGAATATTCAGCGGATAATATCCAGGTTTTAGAAGGTTTAGAAGCCGTACGAAAAAGACCAGCCATGTATATTGGCGATATCGGTGTTAAAGGCTTACATCATTTAGTTTGGGAAGTTGTAGATAACTCCATTGATGAAGCCTTAGCCGGACATTGTGATCTCATTAAAGTTGAAATAAACGAGGATAATTCCATTACCGTAACAGATAATGGTCGCGGTATTCCAACAGGTATTCACCCCAAATTAGGAAAATCAGCCTTAGAAGTAGTACTTACCGTTTTACACGCGGGTGGTAAGTTTGATAAAGATTCATACAAAGTTTCCGGAGGATTACATGGTGTAGGGGTTTCCTGTGTGAATGCTCTTTCAAAAGATCTTAAAGTAACCGTATATAGAGATGGTAAAGTCTCTCAGCAGGAATTTAAAAAAGGCGCTCCTCAGTATGATGTAAAAGTAATAGGGGAATCCAGCATAACAGGTACTACCGTTCAGTTTTTGCCGGATGACAGTATTTTTACTACGTCTGAATATAAATATGAAACAGTTGCGAACAGATTACGTGAGCTTTCTTTCTTAAATAAAGGAATTAAGCTAACCCTTCAGGATCACCGTCAGGTAGATGATGACGGAAAATCCGTTGTAGAAGAATTCTTTTCCGAAGGTGGACTAAGTGAATTTGTGGAATACCTTGATTCTACCAGAGAGAAATTACTTCCTCGTCCACTTCATATCGAAACAACAAAAGGACCAATCCCTGTTGAAGTAGCAATGTTGTATAACACATCGTATTCTGAAAATGTGTTTTCCTACGTAAACAACATTAATACGATTGAAGGTGGAACCCATGTTGCTGGTTTTAGAAGAGCGCTTACGCGTACATTGAAATCATATGCCGATAAATCGGGCATGCTTGAAAAACTTAAAATTGAAGTAACCGGTGATGACTTCAGAGAAGGATTAACAGCCGTTATTTCAGTAAAAGTTCAGGAGCCTCAATTTGAAGGACAAACCAAAACCAAGTTAGGAAACTCTGATGTAATGGGAGCGGTGGATCAGGTTGTAGGTGATATGCTTAATATTTACCTGGAAGAAAATCCTAAGGAAGCTAAAATTATTGTTCAAAAAGTTATACTAGCTGCGCAAGCACGAAATGCAGCCCGTAAGGCCCGTGAAATGGTTCAGCGTAAGAATATTCTTTCAGGAACAGGATTGCCAGGTAAACTGGCTGATTGTTCTGAAAGTAATCCGGAATTGTGCGAACTGTATTTAGTCGAAGGGGATTCAGCTGGTGGATCTGCAAAGCAAGGTCGTGATCGTAAATACCATGCTATTTTACCTTTACGTGGTAAAATCCTGAATGTTGAAAAAGCACAAGAGCATAGAATTTATGAAAATGAAGAGATAAAAAATATGATCACTGCCTTGGGTGTAACCTTCGGAACAGAGGAAGGTGAAAAGGTATTGAATCTTACTAAACTTCGTTATCATAAAGTCATCATAATGACGGATGCGGATATTGACGGTTCTCACATTCGTACATTAATTCTTACATTCTTCTTCCGATACATGCGTGCCTTGATTGATAATGGACACGTTTATATCGCTCAACCTCCTTTGTACCTGATTAAAAGAGGGAAAGAGGAACGTTATTGCTGGACAGAAGAACAACGTGATGTAGCTGTAAAAGAACTTGCCAAAGATGGTAAAGAAGATGCAGTAGGTATACAACGTTATAAGGGTTTAGGTGAAATGAATCCGGAACAACTTTGGTCCACTACTATGGATCCTGATAAGAGAAGCTTAAAGCGCGTTAGTGTTGAGTCGGCTGCCGAAGCAGATCACTTATTCTCCATGTTGATGGGAGATGAGGTTGCTCCAAGAAGAGACTTTATTGAGAAAAATGCACGATATGCAAAAATTGATATATAATAATTGATCTTACTATTAAAATAAAAAAGGAGACAATCATCTCCTTTTTTATTTTATAATGATTGATAGTAATTGTTTTTATATTTTTTGATACAAATACTATATAGGTTTCGTTAATCAGATATAGGCTGTATGCTTTAATTGTGAAAGAATTATAAATTACAAAATAATTACTTCTTACTAAATTCTCGGTTCAATTCAATATTCAATCAGAATTATAGTATTAATTGGTGAACGATCATTAAAGTTATAAATTAACTATTTATTATTAAAATAATGCATTTGGGTTGAATAAGCCCTTTTTTTCGGTTTATTTAGTGTTTCAATATTTAAGTTGTTATGGTGATTAAGGATCCAGTTAATATAAAGATAGGACAGCAGAAGATCTCAACGAATTATATTAGTCGTGATTTAAGTTGGGTGAAGTTTAATTACCGAGTTCTGGATCAATGTAAAAACTCATCCAGAACCATATTTGATCGATTAAAATTTCTTGCAATTACATCGTCCAACCTGGATGAGTTCTTCCAAATTCGAGTGGGTAGTTTGTATAACTATCTTGATTATGGGAAAGAGCGTATTGATTATTCAGGACTTCGTGAAACGGCGTTCAAGAAAATTCTTTTTCAGGAAGTACAGGGCTTTTGCAAAGAGCAGCAACATATTTATAATGATTTATTAAAACCTGAATTTGCTCAGAATGATTTTCAAATAATAACAGCACAGGATCAGTTACTGGAATCCGAGTGTGAGTTGGTTGGTTCGTATTTTAAGAAAACGATCTTTCCGATGTTAACGCCAATGACCTATGACAATCATCACTCTTTTCCAATAATGATGAATAAACTGATGGTGTTTGGTGTGGTTTCTATTAACCGTAATATCATCGGTGAACAGAAACGACTTACACTTGTACAGATACCTCAAAATATACCTCGCTTTTTTCAGGTTGAAAGGGAAGATAGCATCCTATTTATACCTGTGCAGGAAATTATACGCTGGAACATTCAGAAGTTATTTCGAAATGTAGAGTTATTGTCTGTTAACTTATTTCGAATAACGCGTAATGGTGATTTTTCTGTTGAAGAGAGTGACGATATCGATGAAGCATTTATTGATGAAATAAAAAAGAAAATTAAAACAAGACGCACCGCAAGAGTTGTGCGTATTGAAGTGGAAGAGAACTATTCATCCTGGATGATGAAAATATTGCTGGAACGTTATATGATTGATGAAAGTAATATTTTTGTCAATTCATCTTTAATGGACTTCACGTGTTTATGGCAGATTGTAAATCATCCTGAATTCAAAGATTTTCAGCATAAACTGGCACCACCGGTTAATCCATTGGCATTTCCAACAATTGATGAGTCTTTTAACCTGTTAAAATACCTTCAGAAAAATGATGTATTGCTACATCATCCGTTCAACGATTTTAAATATGTCGTTGAAATGCTTGAACAGGCGGCCGAGGATTCTGGTGTTTTGGCCATTAAAATAACCATTTATCGTCTGGCTAAAAATTCCAGAATTACAAATGCGTTACTTAAGGCTGCTGAAAATGGCAAGCACGTATCCGTGTTGTTTGAGGTAACGGCTCGTTTTGATGAAGAGAATAATATTAAAGAAGCTCAGCGTTTACAGAAGGCCGGTTGTTTTGTTATTTATGGCTTGAATAGATATAAAACACATACGAAACTGATGCTCATCGTTCGTAAGAACGCAGATGAATCAATTACACGATACGTTCATTTGTCGAGCGGTAATTACAATGAAGATACTGCTCGTTTATATACAGATATTAGTTTGTTAACGACTAATGAGATTTACGCCCAGGATATCAGTGAGTTTTTTAATGTAATTACCGGGCATTCCGAACCGGGCGATTATCAATATTTAATAACAGCTCCTCGGGATATCCGGAAAAAACTGATAGAGTTAATTGAACAGGAAGCTATTAATGCTAAAGCAGGACTTAAAAGCGGAATTGTTATTAAAATAAATTCTCTACAGGATAAGGATGCCATCGATGCGCTTTACCTTGCTTCTCAAGCGGGAGTTCCGATTAAATTAATCGTACGAGGAATGTGTTGTTTACGTCCGGGACAGCCTGGCTTAAGCGACAATATTTCTGTACGCTCCATCGTTGGAAATTTATTGGAGCATAACAGGCTTTATTATTTTCATAATAATGGATCTCCTAAAGTGTATGGGGGAAGTGCAGATATGATGGTCCGTAGTTTTGATCGCAGAATAGAGTCACTGTTTCTTATTGATGACAAGCTTTCCAAACAGATAGCTATTGAAATTTTGAAATTAAATTTACTGGATAATGTAAACTCTTATACATTGAATAATGAAGATGAGTACATTAAAAATATTCCAGTTGAGGGAGAACCTATTGTTGATGTACATAAAGATTTTTATAAGATTGATAAAAAGACCGTATTAAAAGCAAAGTTGTTTTAAATTTCTCTTCAAAATTGTTTTCAAAAGCCCTTCAGATCATTTTGAAGGGCTTTTGGTTTTTTAATCGATTATTTTATGCTCTCATGAATTGTTTGCAGAATAATGGTGTTGTTATAAAAAATCTTTAGATATGGCTATGTCTGGGTATTTTGGAATTGTATTACAGATTCTACTAGGTTCGATATTCTCTTTGTCAGGTGGTGTTGAGGAGGGGATAACCCAATCTAAAAGAATTGATATGGATTCAAAGGTATATGAAATTGCCTTAAAAGGTATTAATGCGATTCAGGATTCACTTCATGAAAAAATAAAATATTTAGCAGTGGTTGATTTTTCGTTGCCTTCAACTTCTAAGCGATTTTATTTGATTGATTTGACCGATACTTCTCTGGTATGTTCAGAATATGTATGCCATGGAAAACAGTCTGGTGAAAATTATGCAACAAGTTTTTCAAATACAGTACATTCTTATAAATCCAGTTTAGGATTTTATAGATTGTCTGAATCTTATATAGGTCAGCATGGATTGTCCATTCGGATGGATGGATTGGATAAAGGATATAACGATAATGCACGGGAACGTGCTATTGTGATGCATGCAGCCGATTATGCAGATACTTCAGTTATCCAAATGTGGGGAAGATTGGGTAGAAGTCATGGTTGTCCTGCATTACCAAAAGAAACATTCTCTAGTATAGCTTCCATTATTGAAAATAATACAATTATATTCCACTATTACCCGGACGAGAAATATTTAAAAGAGTCAGTTTGGTTGCGTTGATTTCAATCAATTTTTAATTGATATACTTTTGTCAATATTTTATCATAACTACATAATGCTTTACCTATATTTAAGGGATCTGATAATTTTATCTACATTGTTTTAATGGATAAATGAATCTGGTTTCAAATTGATTTATAATTAATCAATCCTTATGTATCGTATTCTCAGCTGTGTATTAATCGTCTTCTTATTTTCATACTGTGTCCGTAAACCAACGTCTCAATCTGTTCATCCTTCCATTTCAAATCCTTCTAAGGTAACGTATAAAAACAAACCAGTTAAGAATCTATTTGATTCAGTCAATCTTAAGGTTGTTCAGCAAATTCAACAAATACAGAAGAATCAGTTTATTACTGAAAATAAAGTAGCAGATTATTCAAAAAGGTTATCTGCCATTTATGGGTTAAATAATAATCAGACATTTTGGTTGTCGCCCAATAGAATTGATGAAGTATTAAAGGTTTTGAAAGAAAGCTCAACAGATGGATTAAATCCCGATGACTATCAATACACAGTTCTTTTCACGTCTTATAATAAGTTAAAAGAGAAAAATGATAATGTTCAGCAAGCATTTGATCTGGAAGTATTGTTAACATATAATCTGTTAAAATATTCCAGACATATGATACAAGGAAAGGTTAATCCCACGGCTGTATTTTCAGAATGGAATTATCCTTTGCGTTCTGAAAACAGTATCTCGGATACTCTGTTTGCGAAAATATTTTCAGGGAAATTAGATTTACTTATTGATAATATACGACCCAACCATCCAATATATAAAAGCCTGCAGGGAACATTGGGTCAAATTGATACCATGGAAGTTTCTGAAATTAACTGGCAAATAATAAAATATACAGGGAGTCCTTTACAGATAGGGGATACAGCGCTATCCTTAATAGAAGTAAAAAAACATCTACGAGCCTTAGGGATATATCATACCGATTCTATTGATTTTTTATTTGATAAAGGCTTGGGCGAATCCATAAAGGATTTTCAAAAGCATTCGGGAATATCCAGTACGGGTATATTGGATAAGAAAACACTGAATGCCCTAAATTTCACGCTACCTGAGCTTCGTAATACAGTTCTTGCCAATCTGGAACGTTCCAGATGGATTTTACATGATCTGCCCAATGACTATATATGGGTGAATATTGCAGATTATACATTAACTCATATTAAAAACAATAAAGAGGTTTATAAGGAAGCTGTAATTGTCGGGAAGGAAGTTCATCAGACTCCTGTATTTGAAGCGCTACTCACCTATATTGAATTCAATCCATATTGGACAGTTCCTGCTTCCATTGCAATAAAAGAAATTTTACCACAATTGAAACTACATCCTGATTATTTGGTAAAGCATAACATGCAATTATACATGAATAATGATTCAGTCGCTTCGCCATCATCTTTCGCTTCTTATGATGAGACTAATTTTCCGTTTACAATTAAGCAAAAACCGGGTGATGACAATTCACTTGGAAAAGTTAAGTTTATCTTCCCTAATCCGTATTCTGTTTATTTACACGATACGCCTTCAAAATATTTATTTGCTAAAGATCAGCGCACTTTTAGTCATGGATGTATTCGTCTTAAAAATCCGATAAATTTTGCATATCATTTATTGTCACAGCAAGGTTATACGAGCAGTCAGATTTCCGAAATTGTTTATTCAGGGAAAAATCAAGTAATTTCCCTGGACACTAAAATTCCGATTATGATTATTTATTTTACATGCTATTCAAAGTCGGGAGATAAGCATATGTATTTTTTGAAGGATATTTATGGAAACGATCAAAAGATTGTTCAATTATTAAATAAATGAAGTGTTGACTAATAAATTATAAGGTATTTTATACAATCTTATAATAGATTTAAAATGAAAAATGCCCATTAAAATATTTCAATGAGCATTTTTTTATTTTGAAATTTTAATATTAAATCATAGCAATGGAATAGGCATGAATAGTGAAATACGTCCCTAAAATGCCTATGCCAATCATAAGATAAAAGAATGTTTTGCGTGTACTGTCTTTTTGAATTACTAAACTGATAGCGCCGAATACAATGCATATCTGAAGGAATAAACTTGCCAGATCATACATATCGCCTGCACTTCCTAGTTTATCTGTTGCAGCTTTCCATTGCTTGGCTCCTGTAATATTACCAAGCTTGCCCTCATCATCTTTTAATACCCAGTTCTTTTCTCCGATACCGGAAGAACCTTCCATGATCTCTGTTTTTTCTTTTTTGTAGCGCTTTATTTCACTTTCTTTTGCAAGCTTAAAAGAATCAATTACGTTTTTGTGTTCTTCTTTAATTGAATTTGTTTTTTCCAACGTACTTATCAAATCTAACTGACCTTCAAATAGCGTTTCTTTAATACTTTTCGCTTGGTACCAGTTATACATTTCTGTCTTGTTGCCATAAGCTATTTTTTCATCGTCTCCGAATCTGCCGGCGCCAAGATCATTGATAGCGAGAATAGCCGCAAAAATGGCAATGACAACACCAATAAATAATTCCAGATTTTTACCTTCTGAAGGGTTTGCTTTTTCTTCCTCTATTGTCATATAACAAAGGTTTTATTTTTGATATTTATTTACGTTTCGAATAGTATCCAGATCAGTGATATGCTTATGTTTGTTTTTTTCATAAAGCATCAGCATTAAGCCATCTTTTAGACCGACCTCAGGTACTAACATATGCTTTGCTTTGGCAAAGTCCATTACGCTGGTGTAAATTTCAGAAGCAGGAATAATGACATCGGCACGGTCAGGGTTTAACATCAATACATTAATACGATCTTCATAATTGTATTGAGAAATATTATGCTGTACTTCTTCTATTTTCTTTAATGAGATAAGGCGCTTGTCTTTTTTTGAACGATCTGCGGTCCCTAATTCGAAAATTTTACCAATATTACCACCTGTTCCGATTGCAATGACAGGTTTTGGCAATTTGTCAATATTATTTCGGATCCATGACTTCATTTCTTCCCATTCTTCCGGAGAGTCAAGTCCTTGTAATCGTCTAACCGATCCGATTTTAAAAGAGCGGGCCGCAATCTTTTGTTTATTTACAAACAGGTTTAATTCTGTACTGCCTCCGCCAACATCAATGTGTATATAGCTGCTGTCATCAAGTTCATTGTATAGAACTGTATTAATTAATTCAGCTTCTTTATCTCCATCGATGATATTGATATCAACACCAACCAGATCTTTTACTTTATACGCAATTTCTCTTCCATTCGCAGACTCCCGCATGGCCGATGTGGCACAGATCATATAATCATCTACCTCGTATAGTTCAAATAGATTTTTAAATGTTTGAATCAGTTTTATGAATTTAGATTCTTTTTCGGCTGATATTCTTCCCAATTTAAAAACGTCTTCTCCTAATCGAAGTGGAAAACGAACGTATTCCATTTTTTTAAATAATATCATTCCGTTGTATTCCAGTATTTTAGTTACCTGAAAACGAATTGCGTTGGAACCGATATCGACAGCAGCAAGCTTCACAATGTATTGATTTAGTATAGTTTCAAAAATACACAGATACTCGATCTTTTAAAAGGAGATTAGAGAGAATTCACATAAATCATTATTGCTCCATAATTTTTTATGATTTGGTATTTATGCAAATAGTCTGAATCTGTTTTTGACAGATGTTAACGATCGATTAAATATGCTTATTCATTCATAACCAGTACTAAACCTGTTAGTAGATGTGTATAAATGCAGGAACTTTCATACCAATTAGGTTGTCTTTAAGCTATCAAGTATGTAGGTTTGTAATTAAGGCTTTTTGAAAGCAGAAGATATGATAGTAAAGTCAGATATTAAAAGTGAATTATCTAAACGGATATTGGTGCTGGATGGTGCTATGGGGACCATGATACAGCGCTATACATTAGATGAAAATGATTTCCGAAATGATAAACTTAAAGATCACGATCATCCCTTGAAAGGGAATAATGATTTATTGAGTTTTACCAGGCCGGATGTTATCAAAGAAATTCATTTAAAATATCTTGAAGCAGGCGCTGATATTATAGAAACGAATACATTCAGTGGAACAACCATTGCTCAGGCTGATTATCGTTTGGAGCATATGGTGTATGATATTAATTATTTTGGAGCTAAAGTAGCTCGTGAAGCCGTTGATGAGTACATGAGAAAAGATCCTTCACGTCCTCGTTTTGTAGCAGGTGCCATAGGACCTACAAATCGTACGGCTTCTATTTCTCCAGACGTAAATGATCCTGGATATCGTGCAGTTACGTTTGATCAATTAGCAAAAGCATACAAAGAACAAGCAATTGCTTTATTAGAAGGTGGTGCTGATTTGTTATTAATTGAAACAATATTCGATACGCTTAATTCAAAAGCTGCCTTGTTTGCTATTATGGAGTTGTTTGAAGAAACAGGTAAAGAAGTTCCTGTAATGGTTTCAGCTACTATTACGGATGCCAGTGGCAGAACATTATCTGGTCAGACCACAGAAGCTTTTCTAATATCCGTTTCTCACGCACCTTTACTTTCCGTTGGCTTAAACTGTGCCTTGGGTGCTAAAGAATTACGCCCATACTTACAGGTATTGGCTAAGGAAGCACCCTTTTTTGTGAGTGCCTATCCAAATGCAGGTTTACCAAATGAGTTCGGACAATATGATCAGACACCAGAACAAATGGCCGATCAGGTTAAATTGTTTATGGAAGAAGGTTTGATCAATATAATCGGAGGTTGCTGCGGTACAACACCAGATCATATTCAGGCATTAGCTGAATTGGCGGCCGGATATTCTCCCCGTAGTTTAGAAGAAACAATTGAAGTAATTTAGGGTTGATTGAAATTGAACGATGCATAAAATAGGAAAATTAAAGTTAAGCGGATTAGAACCATTAGTTGTTAGCAAAGAATCCATTTTTGTAAATATTGGTGAACGAACAAATGTTACAGGTTCCGCTAAGTTTTTACGCTTAATTAAAGAAAACAAATACGAAGAAGCGATTGAAGTTGCATTGGATCAGGTGCGCGGCGGTGCACAGGTGATTGATGTGAATATGGATGAAGGTATGCTGGATAGTGAAGCTGCCATGGTTCGTTATCTGAATCTGCTTGCTTCTGAGCCTGAAATTTCCAGAGTACCTGTTATGATCGATTCTTCTAAATGGAATGTGATTGAGGCAGGCTTGAAATGTATTCAGGGAAAAGGTATCGTAAACTCCATCAGTTTAAAAGCAGGGGAGGGTGAATTTCTGGCTCAGGCGAGAAAGGTAAAAAAATATGGAGCCGCCGTAGTTGTTATGGCTTTTGATGAAAAAGGTCAGGCAGATACATATGATCGCAGAATTCAGATTTGTGAACGTTCCTATCGATTGCTGGTAGATAAAATACAGTTTAATCCAAACGATATTATTTTTGATCCGAATATTTTCCCTGTGGCCACAGGTATTGATGAGCACAAGAATTACGCACTCGATTTCTTTAAAGCAACACGTTGGATCAGAGAGAATCTCCCGGGCGCCCATGTGAGCGGTGGTGTTAGTAATGTTTCCTTCTCATTCAGGGGAAATAACACCGTTCGGGAAGCGATGCATAGTGTATTTCTATATTATGCGATCAAAGAAGGCATGGATATGGGAATTGTAAATCCTGCCATGCTGGAGATATATGAAAACATTTCGAAAGATTTGCTTGAACGCGTAGAAGATGTTTTACTGAATAGAAGGGAAGATGCTACAGAACGTTTGCTGGACTATGCAGAGCGTGTAAAAGGCGTTGATAAGGTTCAGGTAAAAGATCTTGAGTGGAGAAAAGGAACTGTAGAAGAGCGCTTAACATATGCATTGGTTAAGGGTGAAATTGAATTTATTGATCAGGATACTGAAGAAGCACGAATAAAATACATTCAGCCGCTTAAAGTCATAGAAGGTCCATTGATGGCTGGCATGAATGTAGTTGGCGATTTGTTTGGCGAAGGAAAAATGTTTTTACCTCAGGTTGTAAAGAGTGCCCGGGTAATGAAAAAATCAGTTGCTTTTTTGTTGCCCTTTCTGGATGCTGAAAAAGCTAAGAATGGTGATACACGTGCTGCTGGTAAAATATTGATGGCTACTGTAAAAGGCGATGTACATGATATAGGAAAAAACATTGTCGGTGTTGTGCTAGCTTGTAATAACTATGAAATCATAGATATTGGTGTAATGGTTCCGGCTGAGAAAATACTTGAAACTGCCAGAAGAGAAAAAGTTGATATCATTGGTTTATCAGGATTAATTACACCTTCATTGGATGAAATGGTTCATGTTGCCAAGGAAATGGAACGGGAAGGTTTTACAATCCCATTATTGATTGGTGGGGCTACTACTTCAAGGATTCATACAGCTGTTAAAATAGATCCTAATTACAGTGGAGCAGTAATTCATGTTCTGGATGCTTCAAAAGGAGTACCCGTTGCAAGTAAATTGCTGAGCGATGATGATCGCGAAAGTTTTATTAAAGAAATGAAGGCTGAATATCAGCAGATGCGGGTTGATTATGCTAACAAGCGTGAAGATAAAAACTATGTAACCTATAAGGAAGCTTGTGCAAACAAGTTTAAAATAGATTGGAACAATGAATCTGTTTCTGTACCTAAAAAATTAGGTAGTTACTCCCTGGAAGATTTTTCGCTGAAGGAAATAAGTAAGTACATTGATTGGACTCCTTTTTTTCAAACCTGGATGTTGAAAGGCAGATACCCGGCGATTCTTAAAGATCCTGTCATTGGTGTTGAAGCAAGTAAATTATTTGCTGACGCAAGCACGATGCTTGAAAAAATAATCTCAGAAAAATGGCTGAAAGCAAATGGTGTATATGGTATATATCCGGCATCAGTTGTGAATGATGATACTGTTAATGTTTATTCGGATGAAACAAGGTCTGTAGTTTTAGAAACATTCTATTTCTTAAGACAACAAGGTAAAAAAGGAAAAGGTATTCCTAATATTTCGTTATCTGATTTTATAGCTCCTAAAGATTCTGGTATAAATGATTATATCGGAATGTTTGCTGTTACTACCGGAATTGGAATTGAAAAGCATCTGGAAGCATTCGAAAAAGATCACGATGATTATAATAGTATCATGCTGAAAGCTCTGGCGGATCGTTTGGCAGAAGCCTTTGCCGAATGTCTTCACGCACATGTTCGTAAAGATTATTGGGGCTATGCAGATAATGAACAACTTACTAATGATGATTTGATCAATGAAAAATATATTGGTATACGTCCGGCTCCTGGTTATCCAGCTTGTCCGGATCATACTGAAAAGCCTGCTTTATTTGAAATGCTGGATGCAACTGCCAAAACCGGCATTATACTTACTGAAAGTATGGCCATGTATCCTGCTTCGTCTGTAAGTGGTTTTTATTTTGCAAACAAGGAATCCAGGTATTTTGGGCTTGGAAAAGTATCCAAGGATCAGGTGGAAGAATACGCTCTACGTAAGAAAATGGATCTAAAGACCATCGAAAAATGGTTGGCTCCTAATTTAAATTATGATATCTAAGTGAAAATTCAATATTTTGTATAGATCATCGGTTCAATACTTTGAATCGATGATTCTTTTTTTTATTATCGAAAGCATTTAATTTAACCTCCAAATCTCTTTCGTATATTTGAATAGTACAATTTACGTGTTTCTGAATCAGTTTATTAAACTCTTTTTTATAATTAATTAATAAATGAATGTAATGGTTTGACATATAATGTGTTGATTCTTTTTGATATTGATTTAATTGTACTTTATTTAGTTCTTGTTTGATATTTTTTAGATAATGTAAGACTGGCTAAAAGTAAAAAAAATAGTATTTAATTGGAATGGGGGCTATTTTTCTGTAATTTGGTTCTATAATTCCTCCAATAATTAACCTTTGCAAATTGTGGTTAATTAATTTTTGTAATTAAATAAACATATTTGCTTGACTAAAGTTGAAATACTACCGTTGCCAAACGGTAGTATTTTTTTTTATGATGATTATCATTTATCATTTTTTAAATATGTCTGAAATACAAAATGTGAATAACTCAAAAAAATATTTTTGATAAAATGAATGTTTAAAAAAATCCCCATTGAAATATGAATGTAAGTCTCGTAAAACTACATACGTACACTTTAGATTTATAATCTGATAGTAATTCTAGTAGTAGCAATTCGTAATGATACTTATTCGTGTATTGGATTCACATTGATTTATGTATTTTTGTAAATGTATACTAATAAAAGTTGAATGAAGGTAACGGAACATATTGCAAAGGCGAACGGTAAAACATTATTTTCAATAGAAATTCTTCCTCCTTTAAAAGGACAAAATATTAAATCGATTTTTGATGCTATTGATCCATTGATGGAATTTAAACCTCCTTTCATCGATGTAACTTATCATAGAGAAGATTTTCAAATAAAAGAACGCGCAGACGGAACCAAAGAAAAAATAACTGTTCGCAAGCGGCCAGGAACAGTGGGCATTTGTGCTGCTATTATGAATCGATTTAAAGTTGATGCGGTTCCTCATCTGATCTGCGGCGGATTCAATAAGCAGGAAACGGAAGATGCGCTCATTGATCTCCAATTTTTAGGCATTGATAATGTATTGGCGCTTCGAGGAGATCCAATTAAATTCGAAGGAAGTTTTATTCCTAAGCATGGAGGTTATAAATATGCTTCAGAATTGGTGGAACAGATAAATAACATGAATAAAGGGATTTATGTTGAAGAGGACCTTCTAAATCCTGCACCAACAAATTTCTGTATTGGTGTTGCTGCTTATCCGGAAATGCATATGGATGCAGATAGTATGGATGCAGATATGAAGCACCTGAAAGAAAAAGTAGATAAAGGAAGTGATTATATTGTAACACAAATGTTTTTTGATAATTCAAAATACATTGCTTTTGTAAATAATTGCAGAAAAAACGGTATTACAATCCCGATCATTCCAGGCATAAAACCGTTAACTACAAAAAAACAATTAGATATTTTACCTGAAATCTTTCATCTGGTAATTCCTGAAGCATTGGTAAGTGAAGTAAGGAAATGTAAAGATGATGCTCAGGTAAAACAAGTGGGAATCGAATGGGCTATTGCTCAGTCTAAAGAATTGATGAAAATTGGCTCACCGGTACTTCATTATTATTCTATGGGCAAATCAGATACTGTAAAGGCTATTGCTTCGGAAGTTTTCTAATGAATACTAGTAACGAACATATTAAATTAATAGAATGTCCAAGGGATGCCATGCAAGGCATTCCTTTTTTTATTCCAACAGAAATAAAAGCAAAGTATATTAATATTCTTTTACGTACAGGTTTTCATACGATTGATTTCGGGAGTTTTGTATCACCTAAAAGCATTCCTCAGATGAAAGATACTGCTGATGTATTGGATCTTCTGAATCTTGATGGTGAGCGGGCAGCATTATTAGCTATTATTGCAAACGAAAGAGGGGCAGAGCAAGCATTATTATATCCCGAAATAGATTACCTGGGTTTTCCATTATCGCTTTCTGAAACGTTTCAGCAACGCAATACCAATAAAAGTATTCAGGAAGCATTTGAGACGGTAGATGCCATTCAGCATCGTTGTATCCGTCAAAATAAAAATCTGGTTGTTTATCTTTCTATGGGCTTTGGTAATCCTTATGGAGATCCATATGAATCATCCTTTGTGTTGGAATTTGTAGAAAAATTAGACCAACTGGAGATTACAACGATTTCTCTTTCAGATACAATCGGAAGTTCAGAACCGGAAGGAATAAAATCACTATTCAGAACACTCAATCCGAGTTTTCCTCATATAGAATTTGGAGCACACTTTCATTCACGCCCCGATCAATCAATAGACAAAATAAATGCAGCATTAGATTCCGGATGTCGCCGTATTGACAGTACAATTAAGGGAATAGGGGGCTGTCCGATGGCCAAGGATGAACTGGTAGGTAATATTGATACAGAATTACTCATTCATCAATTGGAAGGGAGGAAGATTAATTCAGGTATTCATAAAGAACTCTTTTCCGAGGCCTCATTGCTGGCCGCAGAAATTTTCATGAAATAAAAAGCCTTCTGGCGGAAACATATAGACGTAGATGCAAACGAAAAAAATAGTTGTAGATATATTCATTCCTTGTTTTGTAGATCAATTATATCCGGAAACAGGTTTTAATATGGTTAAGGTGTTGGAAAAGCTCGGATGTGAAGTGCATTACAATACCAATCAGACTTGTTGCGGGCAACCCGCTTACAATGCCGGATATTTTGATGAAGCAAAAGAAGTAGCTATAAAATTTTTAAAAGATTTTCCTTCAACAGATCGTTATATCGTATCTCCATCTGCATCTTGTGTGGGTATGATCTGTAATAGTTATAACAGACTATTTGATTCAACCTCGTACGTATTGGAATATAAACGTATACAGAAAAATGCGTATGAATTTACAGAGTTTCTGACAAAGGTATTGAACGTAACTTCTGTTCCTGGTGCTGAATTGAATGAAAAAGTAACCTATCACGATTCCTGCAGTGCTTTGCGTGAGTGTGGAATTAAAGAAGGACCTCGTTTATTATTAAATAATGTAAAAGGTTTACAATTTGCAGAGTTAAAAGATAACGAAACCTGCTGCGGCTTTGGTGGAACCTTTGCTGTCAAATTCGAACCTATATCCGTTGGTATGGCCGAACAAAAAGTGCTGAATGCAATGGATACCGGAGCTTCGGTTATAGTTTCAACAGACGTATCCTGTTTGATGCATTTGGAGGGATATATTCGTCACAATCAATTACCCATAAGAACCATGCATATAGCGGATGTTCTTGCTAGTGGGTTGTGATAAGGTAAATCTAACGAATAACGATCATATACGAGTATAAATTAAAGGTCTTGAAATGAAGAGTTTTCACTTCTTCATTTCAAGACCTTTTGTATTTCTGATGTTAGTAAATCTCGCTTATTCTTTGATCCATTTTACTGGAGTGTAGGAATTGTTCTGTCCGTTAAATACCAAAGTATACATTCCGGTTGTAAGGTAACTAAGATCAAGCGACGAGTTGTCTTTACTTAATTTTTGCGTTACCACCATTTGGCCCAAAGTATTATAAATAAATAACTGACCATTTTCCGGTGTGTCAAAGTGAACTAGCCCTGTGCTTGGATTTGGATATATTCGTATGATGGATTTATCAGATGGATTTAGTGTAGCTGTAGTAATGGATGTTGCTGTATCCAGCATAAATTCTCTTCTGAAACTATTATTTGCATCTGTTAAAACAGAATTCGTTGTATTGTTTGATGCACCTAAACTTGTCCATGTAGCAATGGAATTGTCGTTTCTTGTTTTAAGTGTATAATCCGAAACAATGCTATTGTTTACAAGAATTGAAGAATAGTTATACAATGCTTCATAACTGAATGCAGTTGATGGAGTGTTTACATTTGCTATAAACGTTCCGTAATAGGCACTCACTGGTTTTTTAAGACCAGTTGATTGGCTTGGAGGGGTATTCACTCTATAAATATGAATTCCGTCTGGTGTTCCAGTAATATTATTTATTGAAAGATAACCAACATTGCTTGACGAAGTCGGTGTAGATGGATTTAATGAATACGTTTGTCCACTCCAGTTTGCCGGCTGAGTAGAATAATAGCTTATGCTGGAGTTACCAATAGGAGCACCTGAATAGGAGCGATTATTGGTTTCTAAAGCAGGAAAGCTAACCAATGTTGCCGTATTTGCATTTCCGGTTAAATCATTGGCAATTGTTCCAGAGGTTTCATCAAAAGTATAATAGGCATCCAGGCCGGTTTCGTTGCCGACTAAATTATGACACATGGCAGATTGAATTTGGGCCTGGGTTCTTACTACATCCCATATACGAACTTCATCAATTAGGCCGGTAAAATAATCGCGTACAGTATTACTTGATAACCAATAGGCACCAATAACCGGATTAATATTGGTTTGAGCAATCGTAACAATTCCAACATTGGCACTTGTATCTAATACTCCATTAATATAAATGTTAAGAATTCCCGTACTTCCATTATAAGTAAACGATACATGGGTCCATGTATTTAGTGAAATTATTTTTGTTGAAGAGGCTCCGTAAGTAGTATTTGAGTTGTCAAATAACGAAACAATAAGCTGCCCTGCAGGACTTAAATAATAAAAATATTCCCGTGACTGATTTGTATAAACCTTACCAACAATTATACTTGCAGTTCCTGAGCCTGTCATATAACTAGACGGATTAATCCATGCCTCAACGGAAAGGTTATTTGAATTATGTAGAAAGGAAGCACTATTGGGGATATTAATATAATCTGTTCCAGAAAAATTTGCTGCTCGCCCCGATCCTGGTCCTACTTGAACAACAGGACAAATAGTGTCCAGAATAAATTCTTGTCTTATAATATTATTTGTATCTGTTAAAATAGAATTAGTAGTGTTATTGGTAGCTTTTGTATCTACCCAAGTAGTAACAGAGTTATCGTTTCTTGTCTTTAATTTATAACCAAGGTCACAATTACTATTATTAACTGAGGAATAGCTATAGTCAGTCGCATAACTGAAAGCAGTGGATGGTGTATTTACGTTTGCCACAAAAGTGCCATAATATGCACTTACAGGTTTGCTAAGACCTCCTGGCTGACTTGGTTGAGGATTAACTCTATATATATGTATTCCATCAGGTGTTCCTGTGATATTGTCAATAGAAATAGATCCAGGATTTGTTACAGAGGCTGGAGAAGGTGTAATTGAGTTTAATGTAAATGTTTGTCCGCTCCAGCTTGCTGGCTGTGCTGAATAATAGCTTACACTTGCATTTCCAACAGGCGCACCTGAATAGGAGCGATTATTAGTTTCTACAGCAGGGAAGCTAACCAATGTTGCTGTATTCGCATTTCCGGTTAAATCATTGGCAATAGTTCCGGAGGTTTCATCAAAAGTATAATACGCATTCAATCCGGTTTCATTTCCTATTAAGTTATGGCACATGGCAGATTGAATTTGGGCTTGTGATCTTACCACATCCCATATTCTTACTTCATCAATTAACCCTAAAAAATAATCCCGGACAGTATTCCCAGATAACCAATAAGCACCAATAACTGGATTAACAGAGGTTTGTGCAATCGTAACGATTCCAACACTGGTATTGCTATCTAACACACCATTAATGTAAATACTAATAATGCCTGTACTTCCATTGTAACTAAAAGAAACATGGCTCCATGTGTTTAATGATATTATTTTAGTTGATGTGGCTTCATAATTAGTGTTTGAGTTATCAAATATTGAAACAACAAGCTGTCCTGTCGGACTTAAATAGTAAAAATATTCTCGTGATTGATTTGTGAAAACTTTTCCAGCAATGATACTTGCTGTTCCGGAACCGGTAGTATAAGCAGATGGATTTATCCATGCTTCAACACTTAGGTTATTCGAACTATGCAGAAAGGAGGAACTATTTGGGATATTAATATAATTAGTCCCGGAAAAGTTTGCAGCCCTTCCTGAGCCCGGACCAATTTGCGCCATCAAAGAATTTAAAGTAAAAAAGACTGTGATGAATAAAATAGCTTTAAATATGTTTTTCATTGATATAGATAAAATAAAATATAAAATGTATGAATATATAAAAATAATGGTTAATTATTAATTTTATATGTTTTGTGTTGATTATTCTTAAAGAATATTGATATTCAGTTTTTTGTATTTATAAATTATATTGAATATCCTTTGTCATATGAATCTCAAAACCTGCTTGGGTCTGATGAGTTTATTGAAATTATCTAAAATGTTAACCTGATATAAATTAAACATAACCATTTCATTATAAATAACTCAAAAATCATATAAACGTCTTCGTTATCCTTAATATGGAATTACATTTTATAAGTGTTACATTTAACTTTTTGAACGCATTAAGAGGATATGTTTCTACCATTTCTTAGGAAATTTTGTGCAAATAATGATATAATGAAATATTTCATCGCTATTATTTTTTTACTGTTTTTTCATTGTTCAATGGCTCAATCTGTAATGCTTGAGGATTCAATAACGAAGCGAAAGAATAACAAAAAACTTCTTTATGTAAGTACTATTGCGGGGAGTGCCTACATACTCACTTTAATAGAATTAGATAATTTATGGTATTCGCAAAGTCCTCAATCAAAATTTCATTTCTTTAATGATAATTATGAATGGAACCAGATGGATAAGATGGGACATTTTTACACATCCTTTTATCTTAGTACTGGAGGTATTGATTTACTGCAGTGGGGTGGATTATCTCAGAAAAAAGCCATATTACTTGATAATATTCTTGGTATTGCATTGCTTACTCCGATCGAAATAATGGACGGATATTCATCTGCTTATGGTGCTTCCTGGGGCGATGAGGTAGCGGATGGCGTAGGAGATGTTTTTGCCTTTGCTCAATATGTTTTGTGGAAAGGAATTCGTATTTATCCAAGATTTAGTGATCATAATACGTCGTATAGTTCTTTGCGACCTAATATTCTTGGTTCAACTTTGGCTGAGCGATTGATCAAGGATTATAATGGACAGACTTACTGGCTTTCAACACCAATAGGTGATTGGATAAAGAACAAAGATTCAAAGTTCCCTAAATGGATTGGCGTATCGGTTGGTTACGGGTCCAGTGGTTTGGTTTACGCAGATCCTGTTGTGAATGCTGCTCATGGTTATCATTCCTACAGACGATATTTTTTATCTCTTGATATATATTTAAGTCGAATTAAAACACGCAGTAAATTGGTTAATACCGTATTTTATTTAACCAATATGATACATTTCCCATTACCGGCTCTTGAATACAATAACAAACAGGGTTTTGTTTTTCATCCCGTATATTTTTGATTCATATACTAAACGTTACTGTACAAGTACATAACGTCTGTCATACGATAGTCCGGTAAAGATTCCAATACCTCCATGAATATTAGACTGTATGCTGGCAGGCTGAGCAAATGGATTTCCATTGGCACTTATGGCATTATTGATTGATGTGAGGTAATTATAATATTCCGGTGTCAGATGCATTAACGTGACATATATCATACCACGTTCAACAGTAACCTGACTTGCAATTTCTTCTTCACTTGTTTGAAAATATTCGTTTGAAAATACAATATCACCTTTCTCAAGAAAACTTTTTGGATCTACTACTACCAGATACCGGTAATAATTCGGAGTTGACAAATTGTCTGTAAATTGAATAATTGTAATTGCACGTCCTGCAGGATTAAATTGAAATCTGATCGTATCCATCATAACTGGTGGAAGTATTGTTGTTGTTGCTGTAAGAACTCTACCCAATGAATCTTTAATATATAAAGTGAATTCGGAATTATAATCAACGGCAACCTTATTACTTGTATCTCCTACATAGTTATAGGCTTTCCCATCAATTGAATCCGGAACAGCCTGATAAAATAGTGTGTCTGTCACCCCACGATGTGTTATTAAAACAAGTGCATGCGGAATGATTGGAAGGGTAGGTTCTGCAAAGTAACTTACGCTTTCAGTTAATGCAAGTCGGTATGGCTGCCCAGGTTCAATATAACATTCAACGACTGGTTGTGAGTTAAATGCTGGTAAAGGTATATTAATATCCCGGGTCCGATTGCATGAAACAATACATACCACTAAAATCAAATATATCAATTGTTTCATCAGAATTTAAAGTTAAATGTAATAGATGGAATAATAGGGAAGAGTGAAACCAGTTTTGCCTGATAATTGGTAACAATACCGGCACTGTTTTTTACTTCCTGGAAATAAATAAAGTAAGGATTCTTTCGGTTATAAACGTTATAAATACTAAGTGTTAAATCAGCTTCGCCCCACTTGGGTCGTAATTTATAGATTAATCCGAGATCCATTCTGTCATAGGCAGGCATTCTGAAAGCGTTACGTTCTGTATATATAGGAACAACAACAGGATTTGAATCTATTGGCCCCTGTACCAGTATACGTCCAACGGGTAGTGAAATAGCATTACCGGTACCGTAAACCCAGGTACCTGAAATAAACAGTCGCTCGCTTAATTTATGCATGATAACAATACTGATATCGTTTCGCCGGTCATACCGTGCGGGAAATAAATTCCCGTTATTAATCGAGTCAAATTTTCTCCATGTCCAGGAAAGTGTATAACCGATCCAGCCTGTGGTTCTGCCAGTTTTTTTCTCCAGGTAAAATTCCCAACCATAACTCCAACCTTTACCATATACAAACTGACTTTCCAGATTATTACTGACAAAGAGCTGGGCACCATCCTTATAGTCGATGAGGTGTTGCATGGGCTTGTAATAAACTTCATTTGTCAGAAATAGTTTTTCACCGAATAACATAATCTGGTGTCCAAGTGCAACCTGATCAGATATTTCCGGGCGCACATTGTTAGTGGCAGGATACCAGATATCTGTCGGTAATGTAGCACCTGAATTGGATGCCAGTTGAACATATTGGTACATGCGGGAATAACTAGCCTTTAAACTTTGCCGCTCATTTATTTTGTATCGAACAGCAAACCGAGGTTCTAGCCCTGTATATACTTTATGATTATTGAATCCTGAAAACCTTAGTCCTGCCTGAATTTTTAAACGGGGTGAAATGGTATATTGATCGGACACATAAACGCCATATTCCTGTCCGTAGAGACGTTGACCTGCACCGAACTTTATTTTACCATCACTGGATCCTGCATTCAAACGGGATACAAGAAAATTATGAGAAGTGGCAGATCCTCCGAATTCGATTAAATGTTTGTCATTGAGTTTGTAAGTATAATCAACCTTCGCAGTCCAATCCTGCACACTTGATTCCAGTGTAAGACTAAAACCATTTGAAACATCAGATAGTGCATATTGATAACTGGAGTAAATAAGTGATACATTACTGCTTAGACGACTACTATATGAATGCTTCCAGTTGAAGCTATTTACAAAATTGCCCCAGATGAATTTAAATTGAAATGGATTATCATTATATGTGAAATTATCTCTTCCAAAATAGGACGTAAAACGTATGCTGTTATTCTTATTAAACCTATATTCAAACGTTCCATTCAGATCTCCGAAGTAATAACCGGGTATAGGAGAAAATTTAGTATTATTTACTTCTGCTTTATTGATTGCATTAGTAAATATATCAACATATGTTCTTCTTCCTGATATAATAAAACTTCCTTTCTTTTTCTTACCAATAGGCCCTTCAACAGTTAAACGAGACGCAATGAGCCCCAATCCACCTCTAACCTTTATTTTGCTTGTATCACCGGTGCGCATGTGAACATCAACAACGGAAGATAATCTACCTCCAAACCTTGAAGGAAAATCGCCTTTATACAATTCAATGTTTTTTACAGCATCTGAATTGAAAATGCTAAAGAACCCAAATAAGTGGCTAGGGTTATATACTTGTGCACCATCCATTAGAAAAAGATTTTGATCAGGACCTCCACCACGTACATATAGCCCAGAACTTCCTTCACCTCCGTTTTTTACTCCGGGTTTCAATTGCAGAACTTTTAACATATCTGTTTCTCCTCCCAATGCAGGCAAAAGTCTGGCTTCTTCTGATGAGAGTTCAATTTTACTCATCTGAGTCTGATTAAGTACATCACTATTGGGATTGGCTTGAATAACCACTTCCTGCATCTCTGTTGTGTCTTCTTCAAGAGTTATATGGAGGAGAGTGTTTTTGTGAATATGGATAGGCTTTTTATAGGTTTTATATCCGAAATAACGTACTTGTAATGTATCATTACCAGCATGAGCGACGATTTTAACATTCCCGTTGGCATCCGAAGCGTCGCCAGTCTGTTGTTGTATTAAATTTGTAATAGCTCCAATAATCGGATCACCCGTTTTGCTGTCTTTAATGGAAATTTGGATAGTAAAGGTTTGGGCTTTTGCAAAAAGTCCAGTTAATAGAAATAGTAAAAAAGTAGTCCATTTCATCTGAATTGAAAGAGCTGTATCTAGTTGGTATTCGGAAAGATACTAATTATAGCTGATTTTTCGAACAGAATTTGATACGGATTTATATATGGATAGCAGTGTTTTTTTAAGAAGATCATACACTGTTTTAGATATTCAATAAGAATAGATTATTTTTGATTTAAGAAACGAATAGCCGCAAAGTATGCCTATATATAGATTATTGTCCCTGGAAGAACTAACTGAATTAGAAAAAGAATTTATTGATTATTTAGTTTTGAATGGAATAACGGCTGAAGATTGGGAAGTAATGAAGAAAAATGATTTAGCAGCTGCAGATCGGATTATAGAATTATTTAGCGATGTTGTTTTTGAAGGAATCTTAAGGAAAATTCAATATCTGGAATATCGTGCAGAGGATTTTGTACACGCTTTTCAATGCCTGGAAGACAAACTTGTATTGGTTGCTATGGAATCTACTGACGATGATGAGGAAATAAATTTTCTAGACAGTGAATATATTCAACAAGCTGCCATAAGTCCTCCTGAAAACTTGGTTGTTCATACAAGTTCAAAAACATATTCCAAAACCCGTGAGCTTGAGTTATTCGATATGATTAGTGCCGGATGTATTATTTCCGATGGCGGATTATTCAAGGCTCTATGTATGAATCTTTAATGATTTAGGTTATTTCATTAAAGATTCACTGAAGCTAATAACTGTTCTGTTTTCTTAGAACTTATTACTTGAAACTTAAAACTTAAAAACCCTTACCCAGTCAACATACATTGTTCCTGTTACAATTGTTGAGGGGGCTGGATTATTAAAATAAGCACCTCCAACGGCAAGATTTAGGGCTATTTTTTGAGATTTACCAAACATCGAACCTATATATGTGCCTTTTTTGACATCAATTACTTTGCCATCAAGAAAATAAGTAAGACTGTCATTTGCCCAGATTGCTTCATATACATGCCAGTAATCTGTTAAGCTTTTGGTAGATGTTATTAATGTAGCAGATGTATTACTTACAAGGCTCACGTTGGGTTGTGTACCATAAAAGTAATTGGTGGAATATTGTAAAGGAAGATTACCTCGTGCTTCAATGATATCAATTTCACCGTTTGTGGGCCAGTTGTTTCCATATGTCCAGAAAGCAGGCCACATTCCAAAACCGGATGGTAATTTAATACGGGCTGAAAATCGTACATTGGCAGTATCGGTATTGGCTGAAAAGAACGTGGAAGATTCAATTCGAGCTGAGGTAAAACCAAAACTTTTTGGGGCTGAATTTGTGTTGGTTGTTGCGCCTGTCACGCTATCTTTTTTCGCATTAATAACAAGTACTCCATTGCTGATACTTAAATTTGCACTTGAATCAGAATAATATTCGTATTCGTTGTTATAGGCTCCTCCCTTCCATATAACCCATTGATTTAGATTGCTATTGAAATCCTCATTGAATATTTTTGTCCAACCTGCTGCGATCAGTACAGATTCATTCTGATCATAGTCCATAGTATCGATTGAAGCAGCAACCGGGTCTGTTGTTTTCTTTTTGCAATTTGAAAAAACAGACAGAATTAATAGTAATAAACCTATTGTGCGAATAATTCCGGTGATGAATTTCATATGCATTAAACCTTCTAACTATTATAAATATAATAATTTTTTATTCTAAAATATTGTGATAGCTTCTTATATTATTATATTTAAAGAAAATATGATTATTGTGGAAATAAATTAAATCATAAAGTATAAGGCTATTAGACAATTATAATGCCCCTCTGAATTTGCTTTATGTTTTAAATTGTTAATGAAAAACAATAATTATATTTGCTTTCTTAAGCTTGGCTACATTAAACTATATTTCTGATTACTTTACTAGTTAAATGTTAAATTTTATAATGTTATGAAAAAAAGTGCTTTGTTTTTAATAATGTTGTTAGGTGTTCTTACATCAATTTCACTATTTACATCCTGTCGAAAAAAAGATGATACAGCTCCTAAAGCAAAGGTATATCCTACAGGAGCAAGTATTGATGGAACATATTATTACGCTCAGACTCTGGATTCGATACCAAATTACCAGAGTTGGTTTAATGCTTCATTATCAGGTAATCTGGCTAATGCTAATTATGTCGCTTTTAAATTCACAGATAATTCAGGTACATATGCCCCAGCGGGTTTTCCATATGGATTTGTATTAGCCCAGCTAGTAATAACAGCAACAGATACAATTGAAACAGAAATCGATTTATTTTCATCTGCACAAATAACAACTGGGAATTATACGATCTATTCTGATAATCTTACCGCATCTCCTATAAATTCAGGAACATATGCTACTGCCTATGCACAAAAAGCATCTTTACCAAACTTTGTTGATAGTACAACTACAGGCTATATAAACATTACTCAAATAGATACTGTTAACAGAGTTGCGAGCGGAACGTATAGCTTTATTAATACCGGAAATAGATATAGCAATGGAACAATCCCTACAATTACAGTTTCTAATGGTCGTTTCACTAATATGAATTTTCAGAAGTTCTGATTTTGAATTTAATAAATGATAAAGGCCACCTATATTTCAATATGGTGGCCTTTATCATTTATTAAACAGTACGTTTCAATGTTATTTAATGATAATAAAAGGTACTGCATATTCGTTCATTGTAAGTCAGGTTAATAAATATATAGTTTATATTTGCAAATAATCAATTGTAATTAAATATTTAATCAAAATGAAAAAGAGTAAATTACTCATGTTGATAGTGATTTTTATAACAGGAATTTTTGGTTTAATATCTTGCAAAAAAACTTCTCCTGCACCAGTTGCTGCATCAGTAAATACATTGCAATGTAATGTTAATGGGATATTTACATATGCACTCAATCAACTATTCGTAAATTTAAATATATTTTGGTTTGATATAAAAAATCCTATAACGATGCATTCTCAGCCCAACCAAAATATATCTGGAAATGGTTCATTTGTTGCTTTCACTTATACAGATGATACCATTCAATATTTACATTCGTATCCAGGCTATAACCATGGATTTACTTTCTCTCAGTTGAATCTTAACCAATTGTATGATACAACAGGTTTTGTAATTAAAGTGTTTTCAGCAAAATCATATAGAGTAAATGGAGATTCAACATATCAGATAAAGATATGGCCAGATACATTTACAGTTAGTGCTCCTCCAAATGCTGGACCTATATTCGCAACCGCAATTGGATATAATTCTGCTATGACAGGATTTACAGATAGCACAACAGTTGGTACAATGACTCTTAGTCAATTTGACTTAATTAATAAAGTAGCCACAGGAACATTTAATTTTGTGAATTATGGAAAAACAATAAATAATGTTATTCCATCTATAAGTATTTCAAACGGTCAGTTTAATAGCCTTCCATTGGAAGTATATTAAACTGACCATTCGTTTTAAAAAGCTCTATTTACTGATAATACATAACGGAATGCAGCATATTTGTCTCCATTTTCCGGCATATTTATCAGGATTGGGAAATCAGCTCGTATGACTAGTGGTTTTATGTCATACTGAGAAAATTTTATCGTCATGCATGTCCCGGCTCCGGCATCCATTTGTGGGAATCCCCAATAATTTTTGTTGTTATAGGTAAAATTGAGGATACCCGCATCATAGAAAATGTATGTATCCATGTGGATATTCTTCGTCATTCCTTTTGCTTTTAATGGAATGAACTTGTCAAAATCAACTTCTACATTCCAGGCTGCACCGCTTTTTCCTTGATAGGCATTTACCCATTGCGTTCCTCCATTGGATTGGATGGACTGCAATGAATTCATTCCGGCATAGCCTCGTAAATTTAAGCCCCCTCCGTATTGAAAGTGATTGGTCTGTGAACCATAGCCTAACCAGTCATTTGGAACAATTCCTGCTGCACGGGTATATTTGTTATCAAGCATTTGTTCCTGATTAGCACCAGCCACATATAAAGAACTTTCTAAGGGTATCTGATTAAGTCCCAGTTGACCGAACACCCTGCTTCGTATATCAATTTTTTTTGTGGCGGCATATTGATTTTTAGCTTCCAGAGTAATTTGAGAATAATTATAACTACTGGCTATAAAAGGTGCTCGCATCGCTAATTGAATTGTTCCTGTACCTTTATCGTATTTGTAATTTCGTAAAATACTCATATTAATGGATGCATTCACCCACTGTGCGTTTTGATTTCGAATTCCCCATTCAGATGGATATAGCAGATAATTAGTATAATTCGATTCGTTTACCAGGTATTTTGCAAAGAGGGAAACTTTAGTAAATGGAAAATTGCGTTGGTCCTGTTTCCGGAATATTTTTTCAATGCCTAACTGTCCTTTCCATATTCCTGCATTAAAGGATAATTGTCCGTTGGCATTCATTTCTCTGGATATAAGATTCAGTTGTCTCGTATAATCGGCAGAAAATGCAAAGCGTTGTGGTGTCAGCTTTGTTGATGATTCTAGATTCTGACCAATTGTTGTATTGCCCCAGGCAGAGACATGATATTGATATTTATTGAAATATTTTCCTTCGGCATGCACGCCTAGTTGAACACCATCAAAGGCATTATACCAGAGATCTGGTCGTATGAAGTTGCGACGGTATTTCCAGCTAGGGGTTCTGGGTACACGATGGTCAAATTCCCAGGTAGTATTTGTTTTGTTCTTCCCCCATTGGTTGTTTGAATTATCAATATCTGCCAGATACATCTCCGGATCAATAATAACATTTTTTATTTTTGAAGCAGACGATAGAGTCGTTTTATATTCCGGTTGCAGCAAATCCCATCCATACCATTTCTTTAAAATACTGTCTTTCCCTGGTTGTTTAAACCATGTATTCGGTATAATAAATTTTTTGCTGGAGCCATCCTCATATGAAACTGTGAATTTCAAAGGCATCTGCATTCTTCCGTTTCGCTGGAATGTAATATCATATCGATAGGATTGTGATGAATCCGTTTTTATTTTTTTTACAGTTTTTATTTTATAATCAATGAACTTGGTTGTTTCAAGCCATTGATCAAAAAACCAGTTCAGATCTGTATGAGTATATTCAATGATGGCTTGTCTGAAATCTTCCGGATAAGGGTGCGCAAATTTCCATTTCTGAACATAATGTTTCATTGCACCGATGAATAATGTATCACCCAATACATAACGTAAATTATAAAGCATGGTACCTGATTTATAATAAACCAATCCATAATTACCACTATGTCTAACAGCACCATTAAAGGCACAGGAATGTGTATTTAATGGCTCATCAAAATTTTCCGTAACATGATTCAGATATGGGTAATAGAGATTTTCATATCGGTTATCTGCTGAATCAAGTCTTTTTTCAATCCATTTATTGGTATGTAATCGCTGGCGTTTTTCCCCTAAAATTCTGTCCATCGACCATACTGTAAGGAACTGTGTGAATCCTTCGTCCATAAAAGCCCTGTAGGTTTCATTTGAACCGACCATGCCATAAAACCACATGTGACCAACTTCATGCGCGAGTAGATACTGATGCTGTGGATAGGTTCCATTGTCCAGTGTGAGCATAGGATATTCCATGCCGTCTTTAGCATCTGCAACGATGATTTTGGGCCAATCGTACATGCCAAAATCTCTGGAATAGGTGCGGATAACCTGTGCTGTAAACCAACCGGATTGCTGCCATTTGGAAGCATGTGGTTCCTGGGCCAGTGTTACTACTTTTACACCGTTCCATTCCAGTTCCCCTATGCGGTATAATGGATCTGCCGTGAAAGCGAAATTATGTACGTTCTCGGCATGAAAGATCCATGTTTTGTTTTTACCTTTTACTTTTGGAATAATAATAGAAGGGGCTTCATTAAACGGTTTCTTTTCAAAATTCTTAAGATCCAATTTTGCTCTCAATGAATCCGGCAATACTTCCTGTCTGTTCATTAAAGTTCCGGTTGCATCCAGTATATATTCCTGCGGCAGTGTTAAAGCAATATCAAAGGTGCCGAAGTCGTGATAAAATTCTTTATCAAGATCCTGGTCCGTTGTCCATCCATACTTTTGATCGTATACACAAACCGTAGGATACCAAAACACACCATCAAAATGTTTGGTATTAAATGTCTCATAGAACTTCATGCGTCGGCGCATACTACCATTGTCATAATAGGTTGTGAAGTTCATGGTTACAACTAATGAATCACCAGGCAGGAGAGGAGTGTTTAAAAATACTTTTAGAATCGTATTATCCAATTCGGTTTTTACAACTTGACCATTTACTTTAATATTATCAGTTGTTGTGCCCAATTTTTCCTTTTCATACTTACCATATTTAATCGGAATATGGTTGTTCTTTGTCAGATTCTCGTAATACGAACCAGGCTGATAGGCATTCTGAAACAAATGAAAAAATACCTCATGCAATACATCCGGTGAATTGTTCCAATACGTTACTGAGAAGGAATTTCCCCTGATAAGATTAAGTGAATCATCCAATGCAGCTTCTATCTTATAATGAATATCCTGCTGCCAATAGTCAGCTCTTGGAAGTTTGTTTTTCCAGTAAAGCTTATTGTCTTTGGATCTGAATGTGTTCGCTGTCTGGAATAAATTATTCTGTGCAATAGAATAAAAAGTGATTATTGACAGTATTGATAAAAAGATATATTTCATAATGTTAATTACAATAATGGTATAAGGCTTCTTTGGCAGGCTTTATATCCAGACTATCTGCCTTTCTGAACATTTTACAGGCACCTGTAGTGTCTTTTTCTATGACTAGTATTTTTCCTTTATAGTAATAGGCTTCCCCTTTGGTTGGGAATAAACTGATTGCCATGTCCAATTCATTTAAAGCGTAATCCGTATTGCCTTCGTTAAAATGACACACACCTATTTTAACTAAACTTTCTGAAGATTTATAATGGTTTTTATAAAACATGGAATAATATTTACGGGCAGTATTATAGTTCTCCTGATGGAAATACAGATCGCCCCGATAATAATTAATACTATCATCTTTGGATACTTCCGGTAGTGTTTCTATAAAGGATAATTCTTGCTGAGCATTTTTATATTCTCCTATATGTATGAACGTTTTTACTTTCTTAAAAGCAATTCTTCGGATATCTACGGGATTTTTAAAATTGCTGGAGGCAATGTTGTAAAACAGCAAACCCTGTTTATAATCTTCAAGTAATTTAATATAGAGGTCACCACATTTTTCGTTTGCCTCTGCATTGTGTTTGTTATAAGAAATGGCCGCCAGATAATTATTCATGGCATCTCTGTCATTATGATTGACCTCTTGCTTTAAGCCTTCCACAAAATACATATTGGACGTATAATTGTTCATGAAGTGGTAAAACCAATAACTGAAAATGCATATAATAAAAATACCTATACCGATAATAACATAATACTTATTCAGCTTTTTCTGATCAGATTTTGATCGTGTTCTCTGACGTGTATTGGTATTAGCCGGCCGCTTGTATTGTGTTGGACCTGGAGGCGGTGCTGTATTTGTATATGTCCGCTGTTGAGCTTGAGGATTTGGCCGGCTTTGTGTTGTATTGTTTTGTTCGTAAAATAAACGGAGGTCATATACTTTTCTGCTCTTGGGATCGGATAAAGTCTGATAGGCCGCATTTATTTTTTTGAAATGTTCTTCGTAGAATCGTTCTCCCGGATGTTTATCCGGATGATATTTCTTTGCCAGTTCTTTAAACGCTTTTTTAATATCAGCATCACTTGCAAATTTTGATACGCCTAAAACTTCATAAAAAGTAGATGCCATATTCCCTCAATTCTCGTATTCGTTATCAAGATATAAAAAGGATAGAAGTTGGCAAAGGGTATTGGGGGAGATTTATCAACGACTTAGGTTTTAAGTTCTAGGTTTTAGGTTTTAAGATCACAAGGCACAGACATAAAGTTAATGGCTCAACTTTCTCTTCTCTGGCCTCAACAGTGTTAAGATTTTTGACGCCAGAGGACTTTACTTTTTCAGTCTTAAAATTTAGAACCTAATACTTAAAACCTTCTCCCTTTGAAATTTGGTTTTTGTTATTTGGAATTTCTCTCTCAAACATCTTTAAGCCTTCTGCTTGCTGACTATTTAAGTGCAAACTTTTTCCCCGGCAGTACTTTGATAATCCCTTTGAATTCCATTTGCAGCAACACCGAACTGATTTTATGCATCGGTAATTGTGCTTTCCAACTTAGTTCATCAATGTGAATCTGGCTATTATCTGTTAATACAGCATAAATTTGAAGTTCATCTTCATCCAGATCGGTCATGATAAGTTGTCTGGAGGAAGGGGCAGGATTAATATCCCAGTTCATCAATTCAATCAGATCGCTGGCTTGTGTGAGGGTGTGGGCTTTATTCTGGCGAATGAGATTATTACAACCTTCCGAAGCACTGTCTGTAATTCTTCCCGGCACAGCCATTACTTCGCGGTCGTATCCATTCGCAATATCGGCCGTAATCAGGGCACCACCTTCTTTGGCTGCCTCTATAACAACAGTCACATCAGCCATACCTGCTATAATCCGGTTTCTCGCCGGAAAGCGCATTGGCTCTGCTTCCGATCCAAAAGTGTATTCACTCAATAATCCACCCTGATCAATCATTTTTCGAGCGGTGTTTTTGTGTACCGAAGGATAGATAAGATCTGTTCCAGTTGCCATCACACCGATTGTTTGTAGCCCCATTTCCAGAGCATCTTTGTGGGCCTGTATATCAATTCCATACGCTAGTCCACTTACGATTAATGGTTTGTAATGCGCTAGTTCTTCCAGCAGTTTTCGAACAACTGTTTTACCATAATCGCTTGCTTTCCGTGTTCCCACGATGGCCATTATTTTTTGCTGATTTAATGGTGATGTACCTCTGTAGTACAATAGTGTTGGAGCATCCGGAACCTGTTTTAATCTGGAAGGGTATTCATTGTCGGTATAAAAAAGCAATTGTGTTTCCTGTTTCTCGGCTTTCAGCACGATGGCTTCCGCCTCTTTTAAAACAGCGGTATTGAGAATATTATCAAGTGCAACCGGACCGATTCCAGGTATACCGGCAAGTTTTCCTTTTGTGGTTTTAAAAACCTGTTCCGCACTTCCACAATAACTGATTAATGTTCGGGTTGTGGCTCTGCCAATACCCGGTATAAGTCCAAGGGCAACCTGATAAATTTTTTCCTGCATAGCTGTGAAGGAATCGAAAGATATTTATGTTAGATGTTAGCTGGTTTCTGTTTTGAAGTCAAACAAAACATAAAACGTGAGGTCAAAAGTATAGAATTATTTATTCTCAACAGAATGAATGAAGAGATTATTATTCACTCGTTCTTGGATTTTAAATCCTTCGATAGCCTTGAAAGTTCTGATTTAATTTGTGCTGACATGGCAGGATTATAACCCATCTGATCCCCAATTTTCAAATAATAAGTACAGGAATCAGGTTGATTTTTTGCCAGTTCCAGCAGACTCATAGAATAGTAGGGACCTGAAAAATCAGGATCCAAGACAATGGCATTTAATAAATCTGATTTGGCAATATCGAGATGCGTTTTCAAAAAAACATATGCTGTGCCTCTTGAATAATAGGTCTTTGCATGCGGTGCATAAATGACAGCTCTGTTCAAATCGTTAAATCCAGCTGTCGTATCACCCAGGTTAATAAATGCCGTTGCTCTGTTAATTAATGCGCCTGTAAAATTGTTGTCGATCGATAAAATTTCGGAGTATAATCGTACTGAATTTGCATAATCGCCCAAGGAATCTGATTTTACAGCTTCAGCAAAAAGCTTACTGATGGCGATGTTTTGCACCTCCGTTTCATTCTCTTTTAAAGACTCTGTTCCTTCCTGTTTTGAATCACAAGCAATAATGCTCAGAAAAATCAGTAAAATAATTGGGAAAGGTATAATGGATTTCATTTGTATGAATGAAAAAATCTTACTCATCCATCTGTTTTTTCAGATCCACTAAAAAGCTGCGAACGCGTTGCAGCGAGTCCAGTAATTCCAGCTTGTCTTTTGATTTATGTCGATCTGTTTTGAGCATTTCCTTAGCCCCTTGTAAGGTATAGCCACGCTCTTTTACCAAGTTGTAAATGAGCCGTATACTTTCAATATCCTTAGCTGTAAACTGGCGGTTGCCCCTACGGTTTTTTTGAGGCTGAATCATCTCAAACTCACTTTCCCAGAAACGGATAAGAGAAGGTGCTACTTTAAACATCGTTGATACTTCACCGATGGAATAGTATTTTTTCTCTATATCTTTCTCTTTGTAAGGCAATTTAGCTTGCTTGTTTGTATTGATACCTAAGCATCAATATATCAAAAATACACATAACAATAATCAGAAGAGTTTGTTAAATGTATTTTATGAATTATTATTTTCCACAAACCCATTAATTTTAGTAAATATTAAACAAACCTCCTGATTATGTAAACAAAATTAATATTCATTTATTTATCTGCTATACATTATTAGATATTCATAAAACCAGAAATTTATAAATTATATAATTTTCAGGAGATTCTAGAAATCAATAAGAACCGTGCTTTTCATTCTCTGACCAGCTTCTTGCATATTGCTTTAATTTATATGTATTCTTATATTGATATTCTACCATTACGCCATTCAATACTCTATTAGAGTTAATAGTGCGAATTTTTTCCAAAATGGAGTTCACCTTGGTTAAATTAATGTCAATTTTTCTTATCATGAGATCTTTTTGTAAAGATAATAAAAATAATTTAAACTTTGTTATGTTTATTAATTTTTTTTATTATTTTGTCAAAATTTGGCCATTTGTATAAATTCTTTGCTAAAGGCTTGGTAATTCAACAAAAATAGGGGGAAGGCATAATAATAATAATTAAGAGAAATTGGGTCTGGTAGGAATATGCATAGATATATGGCTAAGATACGGCGATGGCATGATGAGGTGTCGATATAGACACGGACGCAACACCGAACGGACACGGAGAAATATCTAAATTGAAATAGTATTCTATTATTTATGAGATAGATACATAAAATTAAAAATCAATTCTATAAACTCTTTTCCCTTACAAAATTAGAATTTTCTTCTGCTTAAAACAAACACAAATGCCCGATTTACTCTTCAAAAGCAGAAATACGACAAATAAAATCGGCTCAGTCTTCCTTTAACGTCCATCTTACTTTTTGTTGTAAACCGGATGATACTTATCAACAGTGCAGTATGGATAGCATTGAAAAAAGGTTGATTTCGTGTGTATATCTTAAGTAAAGTATGCACAAATTACAAATCAATGACATCCATATAGGGCTTTTCGCTGGGTTTTTCCTAAATTTGAATCTTATAATTATACTGTTGAAAACCTAAGTTTGAGTATGTCTTCGTTTATGACCTCATCCGAAATCCGTCAGCAATTTCTGGATTTCTTTGCCTCCAAGGGCCACCAAATTGTTCCTTCTGCGCCTATTGTAAATAAAAATGACCCGACATTGATGTTTACCAATGCCGGCATGAATCAGTTTAAAGATTATTTTTTGGGTAATGAAACACCTAAGTACCGTCGTATTGCAGATACACAGAAATGTCTGCGTGTATCCGGTAAACATAATGACCTGGAAGAAGTAGGTATTGATACCTACCATCATACGATGTTTGAAATGCTTGGCAACTGGTCGTTCGGAGATTATTTCAAAGAAGAAGCCATTGCCTGGTCATGGGAATTACTTACAAGTGTTTATAAATTACCGAAGGATCGTTTGTATGTAACGATCTTTGAAGGGGATGATAAAGAGAAGCTGGCGCGTGATAGCGAAGCCTATAATTTCTGGAAGAAATGGATCGCAGAGGATCGTATACTGTTAGGAAATAAAAAAGATAACTTCTGGGAAATGGGTGAACAGGGACCTTGCGGACCTTGCTCTGAAATCCATGTGGATCTTCGCTCCGAAGAAGAAGTGAAAGCCATAGATGGTAAAACATTAGTGAACAATGATCACCCGCAGGTTGTAGAGATCTGGAACAATGTATTCATTCAGTTTAACCGCAAAGCAGATGGTTCGCTGGAAGAGTTGCCGGATAAACATGTGGATACAGGAATGGGTTTTGAACGTTTGTGTATGGCGATTCAGAAGAAACGTTCCAACTACGATACGGATGTTTTCATGCCGATGATTGATTTTATATCAAAGGCTTGCGGAATCAAATACGGTACTGCTGAAACAACGGATATTGCGATGCGCGTCATGGCCGATCACATTCGTGCTATTTCTTTTGTCATTGCAGACGGGCAATTGCCTTCGAATAACAAAGCCGGTTATGTGATTCGTCGTATCCTTCGCCGTGCCGTACGTTATGCGTATACGTTCCTGAACTTAAAAGATCCGTTCTTATATAAACTGGTTCCTGTATTGGGAAATCAACTAGCTCATGTATTTCCGGAATTAAAGCAACAGGAAGATTTTGTTTCCAAAGTTATTCAGGAAGAAGAAATTTCTTTCTTGCGTACGCTTGATATTGGCTTGGGCAAGATGGAAGAAATTCGCGAAGAATTGAAAGGCAAGTCAACGACCATTGATGGTAAAAGGACTTTTGAATTATACGATACCTTCGGTTTTCCATTGGATTTGATTCAACTGATTGCCCGTGAAAATGGTTTGACCGTTGATGAAGCAGGTTTTGATGTTGAAATGGCTGCTCAGAAACAGCGTTCCAAAAAAGCAGCCAGTGTTGAAACAGGCGACTGGACAATTGTTACGGAAGACGATGAAGTTGAATTTGTGGGTTACGATCATTTAATTGCAACATCCAGAATCATTAAATACCGTCAGGTAAAAACAAAAGGGAAAGATCAGTACCAGATAGTATTGGATACAACACCTTTCTATGCGGAGAGCGGTGGTCAGGCAGGCGATACCGGTTATTTGGTTCAGGGAACGCAGAAGATTAACGTATTACAGACACAGAAAGAAAACAACCTGATCATTCATATTACTGAACAATTACCGTCTGATTTAAAAGCAACGGTGGAGTGTAAGGTAAATGTATTGCAACGTTCGCTTACAGAGAATAATCACTCGGCTACACACTTACTGCATGCCGCATTGAAGCGTGTATTGGGCGAGCATGTGAACCAGAAAGGTTCTTTGGTAAACGAACAAGTATTGCGTTTCGATTTTTCTCATTTCTCTAAAGTTACCGATGAAGAACTGAAGAAAGTTGAATTGATCGTGAATGAAAAGATTCGTGAGAATATCGCTTTGAATGAACGAAGAAATGTGCCGATTGCAGAAGCTAAAAAGCTTGGTGCAATGGCTTTGTTTGGTGAGAAATACGGTGAGTATGTACGTATGATTACCTTTGATGAAACCTTCTCCCGTGAATTATGCGGAGGGACACACGTGCCTTCTACCGGTAAAATCGGATTCTTTAAAATTGTGAGTGAATCTTCTGTTGCTGCGGGTGTAAGACGTATCGAAGCTCTCACCGCAACGGCTGCTGAAACATTTGTGGATGAGCAGCAAAGAACGATCACTAAACTTCAGGATTTATTAAAGAATCCTAAGGATCTTGTAAAGGCAATCGAAGACCTGGTTGAAGAAAAAGCAGTATTGCAGCATCAGTTGAATGAATTGCAAGCGGAGAAGTCACATGCTATTGCCCTTTCATTAAAGGAAAAGAAAATTGAGAAGGTAGGAGACATCAATCTGATTCGTGTCAAAGTGGAACTTCCTTCCACGGAAGCCATGCGTCAGGTAGCCTATGAACTGAAACAAACAGTTCCGAATTTATTATTAGTATTGGCTGCAGATGTACAAGGCAAACCAAACATTGCTGTAATGATTTCAGATAATCTGGTAGCAGAAAAAGGATTGAATGCTTCGCAAATTATCCGTGAATTATCGAAAGAAATTCAGGGCGGTGGCGGCGGACAGCCTTTCTACGCGACAGCAGGCGGGAAGGAGCTTGCCGGGTTAGACAAAGTAGTTGCCAAAGCAATAGATATTATACAGGTTAAAGCATAAGCATTGAATTTAGTTGAGAATATGGATAAATCGATTATAGATAAATACCAACCGGTTATTGGTTTGGAAGTTCACGCGCAGCTTTCTACGATAACTAAAATATTTGCGTCGGATTCTGCTGAATTTGGCAGTTTGCCGAATACGCATGTAAGTGTTATTACACTTGGTCATCCAGGCACTTTGCCTAAACTGAACAAGAAGGTTGTTGAATACGCCATCAAAATGGGGTTAGCTTGTGGCTCAGAAATCAATAGACTTACCTTTTTCGATCGCAAGAATTATTTCTATCCCGATCTGCCAAAAGGTTTTCAAACGACACAGGATAAAGCACCAATCTGTATCGGAGGTAATATCAAAATAAAACTGAAAAATACCGAAGGGCAAACGATTCGTCTGAATCGTATTCACATGGAAGACGATGCTGGTAAAAACATGCACTTAGCGGGTGAAGTGGATACATTGGTGGATTATAACCGTGCAGGCGTTCCTTTGATCGAGATTGTTACAGAACCGGATATCCGTACTTCTGAAGAAGCTTATGCAGTTATGACAGAGATCAGAAAGCTGGTGCGTTACCTGGAGATCTGTGATGGTAACATGGAAGAAGGCTCTATGCGTTGCGATGCTAACGTATCGGTGATGTTGAAAGGTGCGAAGGAATATGGTAAGAAAGTCGAAGTTAAAAACATGAACTCCGTACGTAATGTTCAACGTGCGATTGATTTTGAAATCTTACGTCAAATTGAATTGATTGAAAAAGGAGAGGAGATTATCTCTGAATCCCGTCAGTTTGATGCGGTAGATGGCTCTACGCATGGCATGCGTACCAAGGAAGAGCTAAATGATTACCGTTATTTCCCTGAACCGGATCTGCAACCTGTATCTGTAAGTGATGCCTGGCTTGCATCTATCAAGGCAAGTTTACCGGCACTTCCGCAGGAATTATATGCGAAGTTTACAAATGAGTATAAATTATCAGAATACGATGTTCAGGTATTAACAGATACCAAAGAGATCGCCTTATATTTTGATGAAGTCTGCAAGCTTACTAAAAATTATAAAGCTGCTTCCAACTGGGTTACCGGTGCTGTGAAATCCTATTTGAATGAACTGGCACTGCACATTAAGGATCTGAAAGTAACGCCAAAGCAATTGGCTTTATTGGTAGATCTGATTGATTCCGGAAAAGTAAATACGACGATTGCGAACCAATCCATATTCCCAGAATTATTAAAAGGCACCACGAAAACTCCTCAGCAATTGGCGGAAGAAATGAACCTGATTCAGCAAAGCAATACCGATGAACTGATACCGATGATCAACGATATCGTTGCGAAATATCCGGCAAAGGTAGCAGAATATAAAGGGGGGAAGACAGGTATCTTATCCATGTTTATGGGCGATCTTATGAAGGCGACCAAAGGTAAGGCCGATCCGAAAGTAGCAACCGAATTGATTAAACAAGTATTAGACGCACAATAATGAAATCATTCATCTATTTAGTATGTATTGGTACGGCTCTGCTTTCTTTTTCCTGTTCCGAGAATTCTGATAAGAAGAAAAAGGAACATAAAGAAGGTAGCCTTGAATACACCATTGAAGGTACTATTGCAAACCTGCCAGGAAAGATTGTATACCTGGAAGAAATTCGTGACCGGAGCTGGGTAATCATTGATTCCGTTGAGACATCTTCTAAAGTAGCATTCAAAGGCGATCTGGATGATGTTGATTTCTTTCGTATAAGATTAGTTGATAATAAATTTCTGCCTGTTTTTCTGGATGGTAAGCCGGTAACGTTTACTGCCGATGCTAAAGATTTGTTTGCCACTGTTCAGTATAAAAATAGCAGGGAAAATCAAATCTATGCGGATTTTAACAGGGAAGATCTTGAAATGAATAAGAAGCATAGCGAACTGTCTGCTAAGCTAGATGCACTGCAATCGAAACCGCGTTCTGATTCGGCAACCGAATATATGAAACAGATCAAGAATTTGGAAGCAGAAAGAGATGCGTATATTAAAAAAACAATAGAGGATAATGTCTCTTCTCCGATTGTATTCAGTATGTTGAGTTATACGGATTGGGAAAATGATTTTCCATTTATAGAATCCGTTACAACTAAGATCAAACAAAATCTTCCTGATTATAAATATACTGCAAGTCTTGTTACGAATGTAAATCAGTATAAGGCTTATACTGCACAACAAGCTGAAAAAGAAAAAAACAGTCCGGCTGCTATTGGCATGGAAGCACCTGAGTTTGCAATACCAGATGTAAATGGTAAAATGGTTCGTTTATCTTCTTACAGAGGAAAGTATCTGTTACTTGATTTCTGGGCATCTTGGTGCGGGCCTTGCCGTCAGGAATCTCCGAACGTAGTAAAGGTATATAATAAGTATAAGGGTAAAGATTTTGATGTACTGAGTGTATCGCTGGATGATAGCAAAGATAAATGGTTACAGGCAATTGAAAAGGATGGTTTTACCTGGAGACAGTTAAGTGAGTTAAAATCCTGGCAATCCACCGTTGTATCTCTATATAAACTGGAAAGTATACCTGCTACTTTTTTAATAGATCCGAAAGGAGTTATTATTGCCAAGAACCTTCATGGCAAAGCGTTGGATCAGAAACTGACAAAACTATTTAATAAGTAAGCCATGTTAAAACAAACGTTGCGTGATTTTAAAGATCAGATTCAGTATGGCTTGATCGGAGTAATTCTGCTGGTTTTGATTGTCAATGTTTTTTTTCTGTCTCATGATAAAGAACTTGAGAGTAAACTTTTTCTGATTAGTATACTTGCATCTGTATTGCTGAGTGTATTCTATATTATTATATCCGACAAGCAGCCTTTGTTCATGGTATGTCTGGCTTTATTTGCCGTTTCAATGATCTATATGCTGGCAACATCCGATCTGACATCAAAGGTAGCCAATTACCTTTCGGCAGGGTCTTTTATTGTATCCGGAATTGCTATTGGCTTGTTGGCATTGAAACACAGCAGAGAGTTTAAAAACTTCGAAACCATGGAAGGAATACTGGCAGTCTTTTTACTTATTGCTGCCACACGATATTTCATTGAAACCGAATTCTCGCAATACTATTCATTCGCGATCTGTTTTCTGATTGCTACCTTAATGTATAACAACAATCTTTGGGAACGTTATAAATCTTCAGAGAAAAATCTTTTACTGTTTTTATTGGTTTACTTCTTTGCAGAAGTGATTAAGGTATCGGGAGATTATATTTCTTTTTAGGCTGAACGCCTGAGGGTGTCATATTTTAAATTATTTAACTGATTTTTGATTTAAAAGCTAAGTTGTATGTTTTTATGAAACTTTCAGATTTATCGATTGTCGTTAATCTTTAGTCAACGAATTGCATTAGAAAATATCTCCTCGCATTCAATATTTATACAGATTTTTCCAATAGATTTAATCATTAAATCTTCACATGGAATTAAAATAAAAACCTTAAATTTAAGTAAACCGAAAAAGATTTATGAAGACTTTATTTTTGTGTTTGAGTGTACTCTGTGTATTGCAATCTTATGGACAAAGAACACCTCCCAAACCAATATCCAAAGAAGTTCCCAATCCATTTACTTCATGCGATAAACTTGTTTTCAAAAAAGAAGATGAAATAACAGGAGAAAAAAGTGTAACCTTCCGGATACTAACCTTTACCGATTCAACATATCAAGGTAATGCAATAGCATCAATTTTATATACAGCTGATACGAGTGGTGTAGGACTGAATATTCAGTTCAGAGGCGAGTGCATTTATTTGAATGCTCCGATCCATTTTTTGTTTACAGATGGAACCCGATTAACACTCAACAATAAAACAGAGTACAACTGTTACGGGGATGCAAAAATTGAATTGAATAATTATCGCGATAATATATTATTGCTTAAAGAACTTGCAGCCAAACAGATCAAAGCTATTCGTATCGAAACGGCATATACCTCTACGCAGCGTTATTTTACGGATATCGAAGCCCAAAACTTTATGTTTTTAACCAACTGTGTATTAAGCGCGGTAGGTAAATGAGTTTTAAGTTCTAAATTTTAAGACATACAATCAGTGAAGATATAACGTTGGGGCGAATTGAATTCGCCCATATAAAAAAGAAAGGGCGAATTGAATTCGCCCATACTACCCTTTGCCCAGTCTATATTTTAGTCCTGTACGTTTTTAAAAAGTAAATCAACAGGAAAAGAAATATCAGGATATCTGTTACCAAGGCAAATATTTCGTTTATGCCTACCGATCCTTTGATAACATGCTGAATCGCTGCTAAGCCATAATAGAGGCCACTTCCAAAAGCACTTACTGTTCGCCAGTACGGCATTCTCAAAGAGATGATTCCGATCAATCCGAAACATAAGTTTGCAAAACCAAGTTCACGCACAATAGGATATGCCTCCTGGGAATGAATGTGAAATATTTCTTCCGCTGTAAATGCAGGAGAAAATATTTGTCTGCATCCAGCCATAAAAAGTCTTAATCCTACCGCTGAAAAGATGAACCATGTTCCAACTAACTCAAAAGAAAAGTTGCTGTTTTTAATCTTTTTCTGAATCCATGCTCCAGTAACAGGTAAGACGAAAGTCAGCACTGAGACAACAATAATATATGTTAAATTCATAATGCAAGAATGAAATTTTGATTCGGTAAATATACTGAAAAGGTTATTTACCGGATCATTATCGTTACAAGATAAAAAGCTCTTATTTACTTTTCATTCGTTTGGAGTTTGTATTTTGTTATTGGGCATTTCTATTTTTATCTTAAACTGCCTAAAAATATTTTCCTTTTTCGGGCACATTTAAACAAATTAACAGTCATTAACTATATAGATTATATTTCAATGTCGATTATCATTCATATTTTGCTTTAAAATGTTTTGTAAGAAAGGTTTATTCATTGTATTCTTTTTCATCAGCAATTTAGTGCTTCAGGCCCAGCAATCTCTTAATGTAAGGGCTGGCTTTGATGTTACGGGTTTGGGATTTGGTTATCACTTTGCACAGGGTGGTAGTGTCTTAAAACAAGGTGGGGTGGGCTATTATGAGGATATTGGCGCTTTGTTTACCTGTCTTCAATATCGTTTCAGCAATATTTTTGCCGTTGAAGCAGGTTTTGCCTTTACAGAATATGATCTGGGTGTTCACGATGTACAATATCTTAACAGGAACGGTAATTCTCCCTCTAACTATAAAGCCAATGCAAAACCCGGACAGCCTGGCTATCTCGGAGCCTTCCGCGATTATTTAGGCCCTCAGTTTTCTATTTATCAGCATATTCCAATTGGTCAGGGCTTTTATGTTTACTTTACCGAAGGTGCCAGGCTGAATTATATTACCAGGTCTTTACCCTACGTGAATTCATACTCATCCGGTACTGAAACGGAAACATTAATCACTCAATTCAAACCGTTTTTTGTAAGCGGTTATGTTGAAACCGGCATTAATTACTATTCAGAGTATAATGTAAATCTTTATTTCGGACTAAAATATGTTTATGCAGATGCTATGATGCAGGGTAATTATACCGACATCGCTACAAACGGCACTGTGATCAATACGGATCATGTAAGTGCTAGCGGAAGTTACCTGGCTTTTACTTTTAATATTGGAGGCTGTTTTTGGCAAAAACAAAAGCCAGTGAAACATAAAAAAGTTCACTTCTCAAATAATACCTATCCGCAAGGAAAGAGCCTTCCGAAAACGACACCACCTGTTGTTAATAATAATACATTTGTTCCTCCTGCCGAAAGAAATATAAAAGTCGCAAATACATTGCAGGTACATGCCAAGCAAATATCTATAGAAGTATGGGATCATGAAACAGTAGACGGTGATGTATTGTCGCTGGATCTGAATGGTACTTCAATCCTTAACAGCTATTCCCTGACACAGAATAAAAAAGTAGTAACCGTAACCCTTAATCCCGGTCAGAATTCACTGGTCATGACTGCTGTTAATCAAGGCAAGTACAAACCTTGCACCGCAGCCATATTGATAGACGATGGCAAAACAAAACAGACGTATATATTGGATGCCGATTTCGCAACATCCGGTAGTTTAGTAATCGACTATATTCCATAGTTTAATAGACCGTCGGGGCGAATTGCATTCGTACTGTTACTTATATTAACGGTTCATTCATTAAAATAAATCAGATCCATCCTGCATTGAAGGTTTCTCCGTTTGAAATTTGTATTTTGTCATTTAGAAAGTAAACTGACTGGGCGAATTCAATTCGCCCAGTCAAACTACCGCTCTAAAAATTGATTTATATTTTAAATGTTTGCAATGAAAAATATTCCTATTCTCTTATTGGTTTTTTTATCCCAAGCCCTGTATGCACAGCAAGCCGAAATTAAATGGGGGGATAAGCTCAACAATACCGACAATCCAAACTTAACATTTGTAAAAAAAGACCCGATTACACAGCAAAGCTATTGGATATCGAAACAAAAAAACAAATGGTTTATATTCACTTTTGATAATAATAATATTTGTATTCGTACAAAGGAAATTAATTTACAATTTGCTGTTCGCTCGGATACGGCCTCAGGGTTTGCTATATATCAAGCACTGCCTTTTCGAAATAGAATACTCTTTTGGGTAAGCTATTTTAATATAAAGTCTGGATTGCAAGGAGAATGTATTTGCCAGGTAAGTCTGGATGGTCTAGTTCAAGGTAAGGTGACAGATGTATCCATGGATTCGACTATTCCATTGGATTCAATGATGTATACAATTAACATGGGAATGAAATTATCACCTGATTCAAGTAAAATACTTGTGTACCACAAAATTCCATTCGTAAAATCAAATAACTTAACATCCCAAATACTGGATAAGGAAATCTACATTTTGCATATACTGGATCAGGATTTAAATATTCTTTATAAAAAGAATATTAGAGTTTCCTTTTTTAACTCAGATATTAGGGCTCAAAAAAAATGGACTAGCGATCAAATTCAAGCGGCAATAATTATAAATTATGTTATGTATACAAGTTTACTTATTGATAACAATGCAGCCGTTTATTTTATGAATATTGAAACGGCTAGTGGTATCAATAACCCTTTCATGACGATACATATATATGATCCGGTAACAGATATATATCAAGTGCAAGTGTTGGATTCAATACATTTAAATGATATAAGGGAATTAGCTATTTTAACGAATCGCTCCGGCATAGTAATTGTCACGGGTTTTTATTTGAAGAATATAGATAATAAATCGAATGGTATATTTTATTGTACCATAGATCCGAAGACTTCCACACCCCTTCAAGTCACTATTCAACCGATAAAAGAATTGACAAATATTACATATGAATATAATTATTATGATGTGCAATTGATACCACGGATTCAATATTTGTCCAAAAATGATGGTGGTTTTGTGATGATATATGAAAATTATTCTTACTCCTTTGCAAATAATTTATCGGTTATTAATATTAATGCAAATGGTTCTATTGAGTATGTCAAAACCATTGAAAAAAAACAGAAGGTTTCTTCCCAGAATGTTTATTCGTATTATGCATCCTATAATGAAGACACAAAATCTGTATTGATTGTATATAATGATAATCCCCAAAATAAAACGAATGTGCAACCGGATAAAATGTATTCCATGACTCCGAATGAAGCTATTCCAATCGTTTGCTCAATCGATAGTCTAGGAAAAATTTCGGAGTATTCATTAAAGGATACATTTACTTCTAAGATTATACCTTGTCCCGGAAGTTTTGTTAAAGTCAATGATGATGAGATTATTTTATTGGGAAGGGACGGTACAAGTGTATCAATCGGTAGCTTGCGTTTTAATACACTTGCAGGTAAGTGATATCCTTGAATCTAGAATAGCGATTTATGGTTCAATACTAATTGCAAAGGTTTACCAATAATTTAAAATACTGATTTATAGTATTCTGAGGTGTTCGAAATGACTTCCAAAGTAAACCATATAACCTTTGAACTACTCTCGCGAACATCTGAACTACTCTTTCGTTGTTCCGAACAACCTCATCGTAGTTTAGAACTACTCCTTTGAACCTCTGAACTACACTTTTGTTGTTCCGAACTACTCTGCCGAAGTTCCGAACTACTATTTTGAAGTTCCGAACACCGCCATCGTAGTTCGGAACAACTCCGTTGAAGTTCCGGACTACTCTCGCCCTTGTCGTGTGTTTTAGCCCGTGCCACAACACCTCCAAGGTTTTCAAAACCTTGGAGGTTTTTCTACGAAGAACCCCTCTGCGAAATCCTTAAATCTTCTTTAATCTGTGGTTCAGACAATATAAATTTCCTATCTTGTACTAGGGGAATTAACGCATACCATTTTGATTACCAGCTTAGATTATTTACCAGTACTGAAACAGGAAGAACTTACTGAGATTACCGCCTTGATTGCGGAAGAGATGCAGCCTGCCATGATTATTTTGTTTGGCTCCTATGCACGCAATACCTGGGCAGAGGAAGTAACACAGGAAGACGGCATCAACGTACAGTTTAAAAGCGATTACGATATTTTAGTAGTAACGGCGCGAGACCTGAACCATACCGCGAATACAAAATGGCAGGGCACACAACAGAAGCTGAAGAGCCGGAAGTATAGCACGGCATTATCGCTGATACAGCATTCGGCAGGGTATATTAATAATGAACTGAAAGCAGGCGGGTATTTCTTTACCGATGTGGTAAAAGAAGGCAAGGTACTGTATGCAACCGGCGAAAATATATTAGGCAAACCCGGCAACGTTGATCCGGTAGAAGTAAAGAAGCGGGCTAAGGAAGAGTTTGAGCGGTGGTTTGAAAACGGTAGCAACTTTTATAGAGTTTTCAATTTAACATTTAAAGAAGATTTATTGAAAGAAGCAGCTTTTATTTTGCATCAATCAACAGAAGCTTTTTATACAGCCTATCTTTTATTCTTTACTGGTTACAAAGGAAAGATACACGACATAGAAGAACTGGGAACTCAGATTGCCAAACTTCACCCGGAGTTTAAAACTATTTTCCCGATGGACTCTAAGTTTCATATCGAAAGCTTCCACAAACTGAAACGTGCCTACATAGATGCCCGCTACAAAAAGGACTATACCATTACCAAAGAAGAGCTGGAGTATCTGAGCGAACGGGTAGGGGTGTTGAAGGGAATGGTGGAGAGGGTGTGTGGTTGAAAAAAATAATTTTATCAGCTATGGATAAAATGAATTGGCAAGCAGAAGTAATACAGTTAATTGAAATATATTTCAAAGGTGTCGGAATTAGATATAATTCTAAAAATGATATTCATATGTGTCTGATTGATTTTATGAATTTAAAAATGAAATTAATCAAACCCGTCCCTAGAATTATCTTAAAATCTGATAAGTTAAAGTCAAAATCAATCCCATTGAAATATATTAGAGCATTAGGTTATATTGAGAATAAGATAAGAATAGGAAAAGATATAACATTTCATCAGAGTAAAAAAATATTAGACCCATCTTATAATGATTTGTTATTAAATGATTGGATAATTCAGCATATACATTTAAGTGACACTAAAACTCAGAAGGGTCAAAAATTTTATGATAGATCAAAATATTTATTGTTTGCTGCATTTAATTCCAATCATGCTTTTTTTATTGATATAAGGGAACATGATGAACAAAATGTTTTTGCTAAAAGAGAATTTCTTGAAATAATGAACAATAATTGGCCACAAGTAATGAAGATATATCTTGAAGGAGATACAATTCCATTTGTTAATAATTATTCTGATTCTGAAATTGATTCATTACGTCGAAAAGGATTTACTCTAGGAACAACAGAAATTAATGGTAAAATATTTAGAAATCCTGGAATCGGTATAACAAAAAGCGGTCATAATTTACATGTAATAAAACGAGCTAATGAAGTTGTTAGATATTTACATGAAACAATGGAAGAAATAGAGAATAGTGAAGAAGATATTAAAAATGATTTGAGTGAAGAAATTGGATTTCTAATTAATGACTTAGAACTTTGTCTTCATTTATCAGATCAATGGCCATTCTTTTCAGTTTATGAAATGAATTCTAAAATTTACATTAGTAAAAAATATTAATAATTTTCATTACTCAGCTTCTAATCACTGTTGTTCTTTTATTTTTCCTAAGATCTAGAAAGTATATTTTCACTGGCCAGTTTCTAGCGTAGTATGACTGGTTCCCCTTATTCTCGGGTCTTCGACCAGTATTGTTTTAAGTATACGTTTCAAAGACTACAAAATAAAAGACACCGGAGACGCTGCACTTAAACCTATGCCAGAAGAGAACATTCGTCGCAGTTCAATACTTACAAATGTCGGAGAGGATTAGAGTAATTTGCAATTGTCGGATAGTTTAGAGAATATTGAATTTTAAACAACATACAAAACAATCATGAAACGTTTATTAATCCTTATTTTATTGCTATCCGTTTTGGGTATTCATGCCCATGCTAAAAGAATTGAAGGTTACATTGTCAATAGCACCGGCGAACATAAAGTTACCTTCTTAATCCCCATTTCGTTTGCAGACAATGAACCAGATTACTTACGTCTTCAATCTAAGGTAATGTATTTGGATGCATCTGATAAAAAAGTAGCTATTAAGGCTTCCGAAGCCTCTGAGATTAGATTTAAATATCATGACAAAAATATCTGCCTTCGTTCAAGAACCTATGCCACAACCTATGGTGTAAATTTAGGTTATCCTCCCAAATATCACACTATATTTTTACGATTGATAATTGATGGAACCTTGAAAGCATTTATCTATTATGAAAGAGGTCGGGGAGGCGTTTACCAATACGTAATATTTCAGAAAAAACAAGAAAAAATGTTTGAAGTACCCTACAAACTATCGTTTCGTAAGCCGATGGCAGAATACTTCTCTGACTGCCCTGAATTAGCTGCCAAAATTGAAAACAAAGAATTATTGAATACGAATTTAAAAGAAATTGTTTTGTTTTATAACGAACATTGCGGCCTTTGATTTCTTCAATCGACTTCTGCTAAATATGGATTACATAAATCAAAAGATCCCTTATATTCTTTTATTGCTTATAAGCTGCCAGCATAAACCCGATAATCTTGCAAAAGGATATCCATTGGTAACGGATTCAGGTTCTATTAAAAAGGAATCTGCTGTAAGCATAGATTCTTCGGACAGAGCATATTATGAAGATCGTTTGTTTTATCCTACCATCATTCGGCTGTATAAAAATGAAAGGGCATTTATATTTACAGATTCAGTTTATATCGAAACGGCAGATCTGGACTCTACTAACCGGGAGCAATATTATGATAAAGTGCGCCCTTTGATTTCCAAAGACGAAAGAAAGGTTCACGAAATAGCCTGGTCGATCGATGAAGTAAAAGAGCAACAGAGTGGAGATGGCGGACTTTATACTGTTTGCACCTGGATTGTGGAAAGACCAGATCAAACCAATCATTTCTTTTATACCGTAGATATAAAACGAAATTATGTAGATCGGCTTGGAACAGTAATGCCCATAAAGGCTTTAAAGATTAATCTCAAGACCAAAGAAATATTAGTAGCCGATATGGACTGGACTTTTCATCCATTAAAGAAATGGCGTAAATTGAAAAATGATGAAAAGTAATTGTAACTTATGATTCTCAATATTCTGGCTTTAGTTGACTCCGCTCTCAGGTAACCGGTCATAAAGAACCAAGCCGTCGGACCGCGGAAAAAAGCGGTCTGACGGCTATGATACTTCGTTACTGTATCTTCCGTTTGGAATTTCATCAGTGCCATTTTTATTTGTATTAGCGACCTGATTTTAATGTAAATGTCACTCAGAACATTTATATTCGGTTATTATTATCATACATAAAGCCAATACAAATGAATAAGGTATTTAAAATCTGGGGTTTTTGTTCAATCATTCTATTATTGGCTGGCTTTAAATCCGACGATGATTTTCAACTCTGCAATCCCGATAAAATATATAGCACCAGAGATTATATGTATGGAGATACGTATTTTAAAGATTATGAAAAAGTTCATACTGTACCCAAATACCCAGGTGGTATAGACTCTATTCAGGCCTTCTTTGATTCAACGGTTGTACTAACGGGTAGTGAAACTAAAATAATAGCGAAATATCACATTACTTTTATTGTAAACTGTAAGGGGGAACTTGGGAAATTTGAGTTCAGAAGCAAACAATTTGCTGGGTACGAAAAAATATTTGCAGCTTGTAAAAAAATGCCGAATTGGATACCTGCACAAAAGCATAAAGAGAATGTTGATTGTATCATGCGATTGGGACTAACAAATCGTGTTGGTGTTCTTACCGTAGAGTATCTGGAGAAGTAATTTAGCTTAGTGAGAATTGTCAGAAACATATTTTGGTTTATAATAGGGATATCCTTTGTTTGTCAATTATTGATTTTAACAGGAGTATTATTCCTTAATAATCTTTCTGTTGAAATATTTAGCTATTTATTTATAATAGGAGCATTAGGTAATGCACTGTTTTGCATTTGGATAATTTTGAATTTCATAATTGTATCACTGGCTAGGGAACAATTTAATATTGCTATCGCCTTATTTGTATTGAATTTTATTATTGGTTGGCTTCTGCTAATTGGCATTATGTCAAAGCAATTCAAGTGATAATCCTTTAGATGCGTTTTTGTTTATACTTATGTTTGAAAACTGTAAAGCAGCCTTACGCATTAGGCTTTCTGCACTAAGCTTATAACACATCATGCATATGCTTGTAACCTGGTGGTGGATTTTGTTTGCACAACACAACGATGGTCATCAATCATCAGGAAAGGGCTTATTGGGGTTTCTGATTTCTATTGTCTGGTTTATCGTAATGCTTGCGATAGCGATAGCCTTGTATCGGTTTTACAAGAGACAGAAAAAAGAATCGGTTGATGGCATCTATACAAATCCCTATACTAATCAGCAATATAAGATCAGGCATTATTTATTTTCATCAATAATCTTTTTCATCATAGCAGGTATCATGTTTCTTTTTTTGTTAGCACCTTTGTTTTCGTTGTTATAGAAAAAGGATAAATGTTTGTAATACAAAATATTTAACAGTTATTGTAGAAGTTGGGTAACAAATTGATGAATATCTTAAACTGTAAGTAGTCAATATCTATTATTTTTTAATGAACTCGAATTCCAGCACTTAATCCGAAAAATAGCCCATTATAAGTAAAAAAATGGTTCGAATGACCATTTGTATTTGTAAAATAAATAGTTGCTTTATCAAGATTTTCCCGAATATTGTGATCTGTTCCCTCCAGGTATATACAGTTTTTCTGATAAACAGTGAAATTGTACCCAGCATTGAATCTTAAAACGAATTTTGATTTATATGGAAATAACCAGATCCCTATACCTGGGGAGATATTTATTGTATTTTCACGTAAGGTGACATTAACCGAATTGACTTCTTTGGGATTATAATCATTGCTTAGATTATTTATATAAACACTAGTTCCATTATCAATACCTATTCCCGGGAATTTTGTTCTTCTGTTAACGTAGGAACAACCTAATTCAGGCCTAAGAATAAAGAGATCATTTTTCCTGAATTTAATATTATATCCAGCAACGGCCCTTAAATTTCCGGGTATATTCCTACCATCAAATAATGTGTATCCTGTTTCAAATCTGCCATACCAGCTTTTATAAGCACCTACTTCCATACTCAATACGCCCAGATTGAAGGCGTTTGTTTGCTTTGATTTATTGAATGTTTCATGCTGATCATAAACCAGCGCCTGCACACTTCCGTTAGAAATTTGGTGAATGGAATAAGGGAATATTAATTCAGCAGACATATTTGAATTGATAGCCGAATATTGTGATAGATAGTTGTCGGATGTATATGTTATATAATAATCATGAACAGTTTTATTGATACTATCGGGATGAGGTTTTCGTCCATGCAATCGAAATTGATTTGTATGAATGGCTTCTTGCTGTGACAAACTAAAATCAGCAATACTTTTCGCTGTTTTTCCTGATTGCTTTTCTTCAGCTAATCCTAAATCGTAATAATATATTACGTTTTCCGCATTATTCGAATAGGAAATCGCTTTGTGATAATATTCTATGGCAGTCTGATAGTTTCGTTTCCAGTAATTACAAACGCCTATTAAGTAATATATTTCATCATTGTCGGAGCTAATTGATTGCAAAGAGTTAAGATCATTGATGGCTTCATCGTATTTTTTCATGCGTATATAAGCTATACTCCTTTGTAATAAGCCCCTTTTCAAATCAGAACTGAGCTGAATATATTGGGTATAATCCTCAATAGCTCTATCATTTTCTTCTATATTGTCGAAGCATTTACCTCTCTGGAAATAATAAAAGGGATTACTGGGATCCATTTTTATACAGTTGGTAAAATCGATCATCGCATCTGCAGGTAATCCAGCTTTTATATTATAAAGTCCCGAGTATAAATATTTATTTAAATCCGGATGATTTGAATTAGCAATTTCTGAAAGCAGTATTTCAGAATAGTTATATTCAAGGCTATATTCAGGGTTTGCTTCAGTGCGTTTTATATCATAAGCAATTTTATATTCATAATTCTTTCTTATTTGCAATGTATCAAACATCCCTTTCGATAGATATCTTTTTTTTGTTGCAATGGTTATATCAAAACTATCAGTAGGATTTTTATACAATTTATAATAGACTAAACAAGATGAACTATCATGTTTTATAGATTCAATAATACCTTTCGTTCTATCAGGTAGTTCTTCGGGAGCAAAATAAGGTTTATAAAATAAAGGAACTGCATCAGATGGATTGAAGATATTGTATTGAATTTTCATAGATTCTCCTAAATCGAAAGAATGGAGATAATAATTAAGTGTAATTGTATAATTAGAGCTATCAACTCGATAAGAGATTTTTGTATACGCATTACTATGTTTTGAACCAGCGTACTTATCAGTAATAGTTCCAATAGTTTCTGATAAATCGGAAGAATTGGATTGAGCTATAACAACCTTTGAAGTTATTAAACTGATTATAAAAACGAAAGATATGTAACTAAAAGCTAAAGTTATATTACGCATTTCTATGAGGCTTAACTAAATGGACAATACTAGTATGTGTCAAATAAATTTATTATGCAGGTCTTGACTGATTAAAGTTATAAAAGTAGAAAAAAGTATAATTTTCTCAAAACCACGATGTTTTTTCTACCCTGTTTGAGAGTATTATCATGAAATATACTAATGTTTATTAATCAATATCTATTACCGATTATTGATATATTTCATCAAATATTATTCTATTAAACATCATCAAGGATTCACGCCCCTTGGAGACTATCCTTAAACTCCTTAAATTAAGCCTTGCAGAATATTTACGGATCAATTCCAAGGGTCATAAAAGCTACCATTTCATTCTCAGTATTCCACATGCAGTTTAAAAAAGAAGATGTACTCATTGGTTTTGTGTCGATCATTTTAATGATCTTCATGCAGGCCTGTGTTTCATGGACACAAATTGCTGTCATGCAACCGGGCTTTATAAACCTGCCGGACAATATTGATACCATCGCTGTTTTTAACAGAATAAATCCTTCTAACATATATTCAGATACTCCATCAGACTCTGCAAAATCCGGTAATTCATATATTTATCATAGTGACTATACCGATATTGATATTGGTGATAAACCTTCCTTTTTAATCAAATGTTCGGATTGCTGTATAAATGGCTTGTATAACAGGCTTAATAAAAGCAATCGCTTTGAAGTAGTTCTTGTTAAAGATAGTACAGCTAATTATACTATTGATACCTTCTCATACAGCGATACGCATTTATTTCCTCCTGTACTGACACCATCAGCAGTAAAGCAGATATGTTTTGATCATCATGCACAAGGATTGCTGGTGCTGGAGGGACTTTACATACATTCCCTTGAGCATACAAGGATGTATAATAAAACATATAATAGTCAGGGGCCAACCTCGTATTTTGCTGCTGATTTAAAATTTTCCTATTCCGCTGGTTTTCGATTGTATCAAGCCAAGGATGGATCTTTGTTGGATGTTATGAAAATAGATACATCCAAAATATTTTCTATTGATGGGGTGTCTTCTGTGATTGCCTTAAATGATTTACTCGCAAAGAATGATTTCATACCGGGTATGATGGCTATAATCGATGGTACATATGCTAAAAGACTTATTCCCTTTAGAAAATACTCCTATCGAAATTATTTTGTGAACTTTAATAGATATATGCTTGCCGGAGCTAAGTATGTTAAAAGACAGAATTGGCTTGAAGCAAGGGCTGCATGGGAAAAAGTGTATAATAAAAATAAGGTATTTCGGAAAGCACAGGCAGCGTACAATCTGGCTTTATCGTATGAAAATGTTGAAATAGATTTGTATCAGGCCCGTAAGCTCGCATCCGAAAGCTACCGCTTGTTCACTGATTGCGGTAGGAAAGGGGATGCGTATCTTGCATCTGCTTATCTGGATACGCTTAATAACAGGATTAATGCATTGCCTAAGCTGAATGAACAACTGGGGAAATGAATTAGAAATTCCAAATTACAAAAAACAAATTCCAAACGAGTAGAATAATTTTAAAATTGATTTCTGAATTTTGAAATATTTATTCTTTGTTGTTTGTATATTATTGTTTATGAAAAGCGAATGCGATTCGTCCCTCCGTTTGGAATTTGTTTTTTGTAATTTGGAATTTTATTCTGCTATTAGCCTAAAGCTACTTTATAACCAGCTCATACCGTTTCCTTCTATCCTCTTCCGATTGATGTTCGTCCAATCCCATGCCCAGATAGGTCATGCGGGTAGCAGGTATACCGCCTTTTAAAACCGTATTGTATATGTAGGTGGCTTGCGGAAGTGTGTGGTCGTCCGAGAATAATGGTGTATGAATAGTGGTATCCTGTTCGCTGGTAATGTCTTTATCCAGATCGGAGTGCCGTATCGTATCTGTTATTACCTTATCGGTATAGGCGCGGATTATAATCGATGTTGTTGGATTGAGACGCATGAAGAACTTCACACGGCTTATTTCCAGATCTCCTTTTTTATCCGTTGTAATGCCGTTGTTTTCAAACGAAAGATTTTTCATCGGAATAAGCATGCCCGATACCAAAGGCGTTAATGTAAAGTTTATATTTTTCTCTTCGTATTTCTTATCTGTTGAAACTTCAGAAAATTCAGAAGTATAATTAAATCCGGGAGAAACACTGAATACACCAATATCATAATTATCTGTCCTTGGAACCGGAACCGAAAAACTTCCATCCGCAGTAGTAGAATAAATTGTTTGTTTTCCGGTACGTGTATTGGTTACGGTAATTTGCGCAGACAAGGAAGTATTTGTAGCACTGTTTAAGACCTTTCCTTGGTAAAGTCGAACGGTTTCAGGTTGCAATTCATCCGGTATTTTGGCACGCATAATATCACGCTCTTTTCCGGTTTTGCTTAATGCGGCATAATAGGCCATCGATCCGCCGGCTGCTACAGAGACATACTTATCATCCTTGTCTGTATTCAAAAAAGTATAGGGGAGTGGTGTTGAATACGTACCATCTTCTTTTAGTTTGCTGATGTATACATCGTATCCACCTTTTCCTCCCGTGCGCATGGAAGAGAATAAAAAGGTTTTGCCATCCGATAATAATTTACCTCCCGATTCACAGCCTGTATTGATCGGAGCAGGCAAGGCTACCGGTGGTTTCCAACCATTGTTTCCATTGCGTTCCGCTACCATGATCTTTCCGCAAGCCTGACCTGCCGGTGTTTTCTTATCACTTAATACGGTAAAGTATAAATATTTTCCATCGGGTGATATGGATGGATCTATTTCATTCAATTCGCTATTCACAGGTTTCGCAAGATTCTTTGGAACTGACCAGCTACCATTTGCATTCTTCTGAAGATACCAGATATCTGTTCCACCCACTCCGCCATATCTGCTCGAGTGAAATACTATTTCATCGCCGGCATGGTTGATAAAATAACCTGCATTGATGATGGTTTCAATATTGGTATTAGCAGCCGTCATAATATCCGGTCTTCCCCAGGCACCATTGCTTTGTATAGACATCATAATATCCGGCTTCGTAGAATTCAGATAAGTCTGTTCAAAAAGCAATATTTTACCGTTCCCGCTGATGCTGGGATTAAACTCATCGGTTAATGCAGAACTAATGGGTTGACCAAGTGGCAAAACTTGTGCTGAAAGACTAAGTACATAAATACTCAGCAAAAGAGTAGTAAAAGCTTTTTGTATGTTCATAGTATTAAAAAGGTAAACGGTTTATTCAACGGATAATACTTTCAAAGGTTAAGAAGTATTATGTTAATTTAACATACTATTTATTCTCTAACCATCAATCGGTCGGACGGACTTAAAGCCGTCTGACCGAAGTGCATAATGGAATCGGAGCAGCTGCCGTCAGACCGTTTTTAGGGCGGTCCGATGGCTTGCTTGAAAAGCATTTCTGTCAATGTACAATTAAATTACACTAGTTTAAATCTTCTATTTTTTTTTACAACTGTTCCTCAGCCAGTAAGATATAAGGTTCAACAAAATGATGCTGCCAGATATTCGGAGAATCATCCGGAAATACCTTAAAATACGATTCATTTGCGAATAGTACAATGGTATTGCCAGTTCGAACGTAATTATTGCTTTTATAATAAACGGGTTCTTTAAATTCCGGCAAATGTTTTTTAATAGATTTTACAACGACCCTTCCCAGATATTCTTCATAATTCCGTTGTGCACGGATTCCCGGATTATTTAACTTATTGTATATATGATGCAGCACAAGGTTGGAAGGGAAGGGCTGCTTTTTAATTAAACTTCGTACACTTCCGAAGATATTGATCCGGTTGTAATCATAAATGGTTTGAATAGAGAATGGCGTTTCAGGTACCCAGTCTGCTGTATTTACAACGTTGAATGCCCAGCCTTCGCGTGCCTCATATTCATAGGTATAGGCATAGTATAAATTACCTGGCTTTGGCGCAGCACTGCAATACGTTTTAAATCGGATATCCTGCGGAAGTTTATGTTCTTTTTTTAGATTGCTTAAATAGGAGCTGAGTAAATACGTGATACCACCTCCCTGACTGTGTCCGGTAAGGATGAAATCTTTAATGCCGCTTTTATAACAGGAATCTATTTTGGGTAAAATATCTCTGGATAAATATGCTGTAGCTACCAGCCAACCAACGTGAACAGCTGCTTGTGGATGTTCAGACAAGGTATAATCAAAGATGAAAGATTTCTCAAGTTCCAGCGTTCCTTTAGCGGGAACCATCGCAGCATAGAAATTGGCGAGCCAGCTTTTAGCATCTGCCGTAGTTCCCCGTATGCTGATGGTTGCAACAGAATCCTTACTTATCCATAGATCCCATTTATTTTCCAGTCCGATACTTGGTGATCGGTAGGCGAGGACAAAGCGCTCCGGATCTCCAACCGTTTTATAATTCCCCCATTTGCTGATATCGATTGCTGTTTTCTGTGCAATTTTTAACAATTCAATGTATTCTTTTTTATCAAAGTTGGGTTTTAATTTTTGTGCCTGTAAATGAATTGATGGCGTAATGAAACAAATAAATAGAATAGTCAATAACTGTAGCTTCATTGTATCTTTTAATAAAAATGCTGTTTGAAAGATTATACAAATGTTTTCGTATGAATAAATTTAACAATATCCTGATTATTCAACGCATACAAGAGATTAAATTTATATCATACTATTTGATGTGGATATATCCTTCTTTTGAAAGGAATACAGGGATTTGGCGGTAATCCTCTCATAATTTATTATTTTTGTGAAATTGATTTCGAGGATACTCTCCGAATGTAAGCCCTTTATTCGGGTTGAAGCCTTGTTTCATAGTATTATAGGTCTCAAACGAACCAATGGGGGCTATTCAATGCTCTTTTTCTTTAAAATTAGATATTACTGTGCCTTTAGAAGTATTAAAATTAAATAAGCAGCTGACTACCGCCATGCAGGACATGGGTTTTACGGTACCGAAAGAAGTTCAGGCAAAAACTTTATCCAGAATTATCGGCGGACAGGATCTTGTGGTCATAGGTCCGGAAGGTTGCGGCAAATCAACCGCATTGGTATTGGGTATACTGGCAAAACTTAAGTATGCTTTTGAGATTGCTCCGCGGGTAATGATTATGGTGCCCAATAAAGAAAATGGTCTTGCCCTTGAAGAACTGTTTAAACTATTGGGTAAGAATACCGATATACGTGTTTTGGGAGTTTATGCCGGATCGGGCATGGAAGCCCAGAGAGAAATGCTGGAAGATGGGGTTGATGTAGTTATCGGCACACCAGATCGTATTGAAGCATTGTATATAAAATCAGCAATCAATTTAACCCAGTTAAAATCATTTGTACTGGAAGATGCCGATCTGATTGTTAAGCAGGGACTGCAAACCGTTGTAAAGAATATAGCAGAAAGCCTTCCTAAATGTCAGCATTTGGTATTTACCGAAGTAGTCCATGATCGCTTGAATAAACTTACTTCCTTCTTTTTGATTTACCCAACAACGATTGAAATCAGTGTAGATAGTCTGGAGGTATTGAATACTACCGATTTATTGTTGTATCAGGTACCGAATTATAAAACAAAACTGAATCTGCTGAATTTATTGATGCGTGATTACGATACGTATAAGAAAGCAGTCGTTTTTGTGAATTCGTATACAACGGGTTCCAAACTATATAAAAGTCTTAGCAAACGTATCGAGGGAGCAGTGGCTATTTATAAACCCAATCAGTTTGATGAAAAAGGTTTCACTTCTTTTGAAGACTATAAGAATGATGAAGAAGTTCGGGTGTTGATTGTTTCAAATGAAAACAAAGAGTATCTGAACCTGGAAGATACTTCGCACATACTGCATTTCGATCTGCCATTGGAAAAAAATACGTTTGTTAATCGGGTGGAGAAGAAGCAAATAGATGAACTTGAAAATACTGTTGCTATTACGTTTGCGACCGATATTGAATTGAATATGGTTCGTAAGATTGAAATTGCAGCGGGACATAAAATGCAGATTCAGGAGTTGCCGGAGGGTCTTATCATAGAAGGTGATCGCAACACTGATATAGAAGAGGGGAAACCTAAAGTTAAAAAACGCACGGAAGATGATTTTTTACCAGGAGCGGCCTTTCATGCAAAGAAGGAAAGTAATCTGAAAGACTATAATTATAATTATAAGGATAAGCGCAAGATGGCCGGCAAAAAAAGTAAACGAAGAGATAGTTGATGGTGCATATTATCTTTTTATCAACAGTTTTTTTTGAGGATAAAAGATTGAAATATAAATGTTTCATTTTTAGTGATTTGTAAAATATTTATTATTTGTTCAAATGATTCTATCCGTATTTTAACGGATAGAATATGCATTTCATCTTAACATAGTAATATTTTTTTATATGTATATTTGCCTCAACTAAACCAAACAAAATTTAATACAATATGAAATTCAAATCTTTTTCAAAATCCCTCATAGGCATTGCTGTTGCTTCATTTGCAGCAGGTTTAATACTAACATCTTGTAGTAAAAAAAATGACCCTACGGCCGTTAACAACAGTGTAAAAACTTTTGTTTACAATAATCAAACATCATCTAGTACTACAGTAAATGGTACAGTAACAACGGCAGATGGATCTGCCAATATTGAAATACAGGTAAGTGCTTTACCTAAAGGTGTAAATTACGTTTATATAACATCTTCTCAGGATAATGCTGCTATGGCTGCATTTGTTCCATCAGGAGGTTCATTTACTGATTCTCTTAAAAACACATTTAATCCTGGTTCAATGACAACTTATTCTTATTCAGTTGCGGGTATTGCCAGTACTAAAAATTTTGTATTAGAATTCAATGTACCTGTAAGAACAAATACTGGTGCTGTATCAGATGTTTATACCGTTTGGTTTACAAGTTCCAAAGGCGCGTATAATATACCAACGCAACATACGGTTCTTGGACCAATTACATTTGTATTAAGCTATGGTGCTCCAGTGCCAACATTCCAATCTGTTTCAGGTATTGTTTTAGGAGATCAGACGAACAGTGCACCTAGCTTATTAGGAACTTCTGGACAGATTTCTCCAATATCAACAGCTGATTATGATACTTCTGCATCTGCTACTGCATCTGCTGATTTGGCTTTATGTGCATTAAACTCTGCAGGTAATACTAAAACTAATAATAGTGGTTTAATATATCTTTCTTCACCAAGTGCCAGATCCGGATACAATACAAGCACTACAAATACACCTTATTATATTCCTGCTAATCCAAATGTTACCTATATTTCAACATATACAGGTTCAATCAGTTTTAATAATGCAACCGGTAATGATTTAGCTAGCTTGAACGTAGGAACCAGCACACAGGCTGGACCTATCACCACAGCAGGCACTGTTTACCAGTTTCAGACAGCAGCAGGTAAAAAGGGATTGATCTTAGTAACATCTGTAAATGCTACAACGGCATCAAGCGGGTCTTCTGCAACACTTTCTGTTAAAGTACAGAACTAATTGTTTAAATTAATACAATAAAAAAACCCTGATCAATTATTGATCAGGGTTTTTTTATTCCTTTTTTTGAATTAAATAATTTATGCTAATACTCACAAAAAAGCTCCTTATATGTAACCAAATCGTCAAGGTTATTCTTTCAAAAATAAAAAAATGAACAGTCGTATTTTGAATTCAAATTCAAAATTATAATATGTGATCTTTCTTAAGATAATTGTATTCTTTTATACATTCAGAATGAATATTCAGCACTTTTTTTATAACCCAAAGGGTTACCTCAGCTTTGCGATCTATTTAAGAATGGAATCGACGAATCTGGCTTGACTGTTTTTTAATAAAATGATCTAGTTTTTGATAGAGTATTGAGAGAAAAAATTTCATACATAATGTGTTTTCTTTCTTACAAGCATTCATAATTATTTATAAACCCCTGATTCTGATCAGCGTTCTATATACTATCTTTTAAATATGGAATGTTATGAGAATTATTACGATCATCTTATTTGCAGCAGTAACAAATGCTTTTGCACAATGCCCGATTCCGGGCGTATGTACATATACAGCAGTTAATGGTACAAACTATACCGTAAATACCGGAGAGGTATTGTGTATTTCATCATCCACAAACTATAATACAGGTACGATTACCTTGAACGGCGGAACGGTCTATGTCGAATCCGGTTCTTCTCTTGGAACGAATATTTCCCCTTCTGCTGCCAGTACTATTAATATATGCGGAACGCTTAGCGGTACACGCAGATTCAATTCAAATACAACCTTAAACTACTATGGTGCTTCACCAATCAGTATTGATTATAGTAATGGCGGGACAGTAAATAACTATACTGCAACGTCGGTATCTATTACTAATATAAATGTTTCCGGTTCAGCTTTGACAAATTATGCTTCCGGAGTGAATTTGTCTATTTCAAATTATAATGCTGGTTTGAATCTAACAAACCAATCGGGAGGATCATTAACGGTGACTTCTTCTCCAACCGTTGCAACAGGATCAAACATTATAAATAGCGGCACGTTAACCTGGAGTCCGACATTTATTGTAAATGCTGCAAGTATTACTAACAATAGCGGAGCTGTTTTTAACGCAACAAATGCTACTGCTAATTATAATGGAACAACCATTAATAATATCGGCACTTATAATATCGGCGCAACTACCTTTCAATCCAATACAGTTGTAAATAACAATGGATCTTTGGTTCAAACTTCGGGTTTATTTAATGTAGCCAATCCATCGACAATCAATAATTTTGGTGTTCTTACAACTTATAACCTGGATATGAATGGAGGTTTAATCACAATGAAGGATCAAAGTACCTTGAATGTTACGAACGCTATTACAAATCTAAGCTCCTCTATATCTATGAGTCCTACCGGATGTTCATATATTTCTGTCGGAGGACAGGAAAATACCAGTAGCATTAATACAAACTTGATTACAAGTACAGGAGGTACGGTGAATGTTTGCGGAAAAGTTCCGTATCAAACAACCGATGCAGATAATATCATTGCTGCAACAAATACCAATCCTATTCATATTACAGTTTCTACGAATACAAACGGACATATTGCCAATGGCGCTCAGATGTACATTACCGGTATTGCAGGAAATACCGCCGCTAATGGATTATGGACCGTTGCAAATTGGAATGTTGCTACAAAAACATTTGATTTGGTTGGCTCTGATGGAACAACAAGCGGTTCTTATACAGGAGGTGGTACGGTTAATTACAGGCAGTCCTTAGGTGCAGCAACATATGTTGGTTACACAGCTTGTTCCAATCCATGTTTGCCATTGCCGGTTAAGCTGATTTATGTCAATGCAACTGAAAGTAATAATGTTGTTACCATTAATTGGGCTACATCCATGGAATTTAACAATCAATATTTCAGCGTTGAACGTTCTTCAGATGCGATACATTTTGAATCCATCCAAACAATAACAGGATCAAAAAACAGTAATAGCATGATTGGTTATACGGCTTACGATAAAAGCCCACTTAGTGGTCTTTCTTATTATCGTTTGAAACAAGTTGATATGAACGGTAAATTTACCTATTCTTCTTTAGTTTCTGTTGATACTAAAGAAGACAGTGATTGGATCGTATACCCGAACCCAGCAACGGATGTATTTGTTATTGAGTCGGCTTTTTCAAAATCAGAGATACAATCTATCACTATTACAGACTTCAGTGGATCAATTGTTAAATCCTACGATCAGAATTCTTTTCAAAATAAATTGATGGTTTCAGATTTGTCAAAAGGAATGTATATCATACATTTAGTAAGTATTAATAAAACCAGTTCTGAAAAAGTTATTATTCAGTAATGGTTTTATTAATACAAATCTTTACAGAGAACCCATAACATACATGGCCTCTAGGGTAGGTGTAGGACTTCCTCCAACTTTCTCAAGAGTTACAGCAAAAGCCTGAGCCTGCTCAATCGATTTCATTTTCTGTAAGGTATTGCCAGAAGTACTAAATACACCAGCGTCTATTGGTGTACCATTGCTTAAAGCCCATAACTGATATTGCATACCTGCAGGAGGAATAGGAAGCTTTTTTACATCAATGAAAACTTCATTGGATTGCTTGTTCCAGAATACTAATGCTGCTGAAGCAGGAGATAGGGGTAATCCTTTCATGACTACTCTTGCTGTCGATGTATCCAGTATAAATGAAATATATTTTGATCGTTCGTTTAATTCCTGTTCTTTTGAATTTATTATCTGATTTGTATTAAGCGCAAATATCTGATTTTCCTGTTGAAGGGATATTAATTGCGTTTCAGTTCCTTTCCATTTTGTATAAAAATAAAAAGAAGAGATGGTTGAAATAAGCGCAACAGAAATAGATGCAGCTACTAACCAATTAGTATGTTTTAAACTGTCTTCCGGAAGGATAAGTGTTCTTTCCTTTTTTATATCCTTTGAAATATTCAAATCACTATCAAGTGATTTAAATAATTTTTCTTTACTTGTTTCCGGTGGTTTCACTGCATGGGCCATAGCGAAATGCTCCATTACTATTTGCAACTCTTCTAATTCCTTTGCTATACCGGGATATAGAGCTGCTTTGGTTTCAACCTCTGCTGCTTCTTTTTTACTTAAAGATCCCAGGACATAAGCTTCCAGAATTCCCGACGATATGTATTCTTCTATATTCAATGTGTTAGAATAATTGTCTTAATGTAGTCATAGCACGGCGAACTCTTGTTTTTATAGTTCCTAATGGTATTTTAAATTCTTCCGCAATTTCTGATTGTGAATATCCCTTGAAGTACATGAGATCTATTAATTGTTTCTGTTCTTCAGGGAGCGCATCAACCATTTCTTTCATTCCAATATATTCAGGTTTATGATCATTATCATAAACGTCATCTGCTATAGATACGTTTTCCGACACATCATCGGTTTTCATTTTTGCCTTATATTCTTTTGACCGTAATTTATCAATAGACATGTTGCGGGCAATATTCAGCATCCATGTAAATAAACGTCCTTTGTCTGGATTTAAATCGCTGATTTTGTCCCATATTCTCAAAAATACATCATTCAGAAGTTCTTCTGCAAATTCTTCGTTACGAATAATTTTTAGTATTATACCATAGATGGCTCCTGAATAATTATCATATAAATACTCAAAAGCCTTCTTGTCTTTCGCAAGCAGACGTTCAATTAATTCAGATTCTGATATGATGGTTGTATTTCCTATGACTGTATTGAATTGGTTGTGCCAAGATAAATAATAAATCAGGTGATATGAAATTCCATACTAAAATATAAAAATCTATTAACGCAATCCGGAAAGAGTTTTGTTTCGTATATACCCCCCTTTGGGGAAATTCCAAATTCCCAAAAACAAAATACAAGATTATGGTATCAATAGGCTGTATCTCTTATGGATAAAGTTATAAAATATTTATTACATAACATCAGTCATTCATAAAATCAATACCTTTAAAAACAAAAAAACGGATGAAGATTTCTCTCATCCGTTTTTTTGTTGTGTTTAATTTCAACTCTATTAATATACGACAAGCTTTCTGATAAATACTTGATCGTTTACATATACATTCAGAAGATACATTCCCGATGACAGACTATTTATTTCAATCGTTTCAGGAATGGTACTTCCATTATCTGTATAAACGGTTTTGCCTTGTACATCAGTAATGATTAATTTATAAGGCGAATTTTGACTCAAAATTTTGACGGCAAATGTTCCGTTATTTGGATTAGGATATACGGTAATGTCGGATGATTGCCCGTACAGTGATATAATACTGCTGTATGTATAGCTTCCGTCCATATCAACCTGTTTCAAACGGTAATAATTAATACCGCTTAATGGTGCGTCATCATCGAATGAATATGTTTTAATAGATGTTACAGTGCCACTGCCATCAATACGTCCAACGGAACTGAAATCTTTTCCATTACTGCTTCGCTCAATAATGAAATAATTATTTCCGGTTTCACTTCCGGTGCTCCATGTAAGATCGTTTACATCACCGTCTTTTGTACCGCTGAAAGAAATTAACTCTACTGGAAGAGGGCAGGAAGGAGTTGCTGAAATCGCCGGTGATACAGAATAATTACTACAAACAGCTGACAAACTGAAAGGTCCGCCGGCAGTAAGAGTAGCTTGGCTTGCTATTACAACCCTGAAATAGACAGGTTCTGATGGAGCACTTACAAATATAGCATTTGATTTAGGGGTGGTCATTGTATAGGTACTGGAGGCTTGCGGAGCTCCTAAATTGACCCATGAGGCATTTACTGTTGGCGTATACGAATACTGGAATTGATAGTAAGGAGTACCATAATAAGCGGCAGCACTACTTGATAATCCATAAATATTCATATCGTTGGAACAAACGGTTGTACTGGTTGAAAGGGTAGGAATATCGAATACTGCATTGGCACTTGGGGGTGAGCATGCTAATACCGTTATATCATCCAATACTAAGTCATCTCCGTTCGCATCATCGTTTTGATTTTCGATCAGCTGAAATATCATACTGGTACTACCGGCTCCCAGCGTTAGCTGACCGGTTATTTCTACCCAACAACCACAGCCTCCAAAAGGTACAGCCGTTGTTGTAGCACTATCGATATAAAAATTTGCAGGGTTTGATCCATCTATCAGTTTTACTAAAACATTTACCGGATGATATGTTCCAGGTGCACTACTGGTAAATACGGTCATCCAAGCCTGAAAGTACAAGGTTTTATTGGCACATAAATTATTGATGGTACTCGAATAAATGACATCTCCTTTTGTATTGGGAGGAATGTTGATTAATAAGGCAGCACCTTCATAACTGCCGGAATGATCAAATGTAACAGCAGGTTGTGTTGCGTTCCCTTCAATATTGGCAGACCAGCCCAATGGAGATGCCGGATAAGTAACTCCGGTTGGTGGATAGGTATATGATTGATAACCATTAAACCCTGCTGCAACAGTATATTCATCATTATTAACTGGGCCATTGGCAATATAGGTAGTTCCTGGAGGGGCAGTACTTAAAGGATAGGTAAAAGGTGTAGTCGTTGTGTTTTTAACCAGTACTGGATTCAGATAATTGGTATAATCCCATGTATAATAGGTTTTTCCTGTCGGATCTCCAACCAAGTCAAAGGTTCCGAAATCATTATAATAAACCGTTTGTCTGGATCCTCCGGCTGTACAGCACGTAACGGAAGACACCGTAATAGCATTGGAAGTAAAGGTTGTGGCATTATAGGTTACCTGTAGCTGATATTGATACGAAGTACCGGAAGCTGCTGCTGTCAGCAAATATGAACTATTGGTTGCACCTGCTATATTACTGAAACTGGCTCCGTTATTTGTACTTATTTGCCATTGGTAAGTAGCGCCCTGATACGCTTGTCCTAATTGCAGTATAGATTGTTCACCAGTACAAACCTGGCTCCCTGCAGATGAGGTAATACTTGGTGCCGGTGTTCCGTAAATTTCTATTTTACTGATCCCCATTGCTTCGCAGGAACCACCCTGTGCCTGGTTCAGATTAAATACGGCCTGTCCACCCGGTTGCACAACTTGTGAGCTTCCGGAAGCTTGTGTCCATGTATAGGTCGCACATCTGGTTCCGCTGGAGGATACCTGAACAGTAGTATTATCTCCATTGGTAAGATTATACGAATTAGGATTGATTACACCTTTTAATGGGTAGGACTGTCCTACACAGGCCGCATTGGTACTGCTTTCAACATTGCAATAGGTAACGGCAACGGAGACATTGGAACCTACTGCAAGGCCACTTACTGTATACGAAAGAACAGTTCCACTGGAAGCAAAGGTTGGAGGCGACATTACCATCATGTAGTTGGTGGCTGCCGGAAGTTTTTCATATCTGACATTATCTAGCGTATCAGGATTCGTGGTGATTCCATAATAGGAGGAACCATTGAATATGCCTGCATTTGTATTGGGTGTAAGCGGTGGAGTAACTGAGATTGCTCCGGTAATCATACCATATTGGCTGATATCGGTTATTCCGTAATAAGTTTTGCCTGTAACGGGTGTGGTAGGTGTAAATTGTGTACCTGCCACCAGAACCGACTGTGCTGATGTTGTTTTAACTATTGAAAATACTAGCATTATTCCTAGAAAGGAAGGCAACAATCTTTTGAAGTGTTTTGGGGAATTACACATGCGTGTTATATGTTTGGATTTTTCTTAGTAGAGTAACAGCAAATATACAATAGAAATTCAGTCTTTGACTCTTAATTATAAGATATTTAGAAGAGAATTCAGGCTTTGAATAATTTATCCGTTTAAACCATAAAAAGTAAATAGTTATGCTAAAGACTTAAGTGAGGAAGGATGTGCTTTCACCGGTATGTTTGCTATTTTTCTAAAAAGTGTTTAGTTATGTTTCTCAGTAAATTGTCTTGGCTACAAAAAAATACAAATATTTGAGTTTAAATATTTGTATTTCAATACTTTATTTGCGTATTGATATTTGGGAAATAAATGTAGACTTTAAATTCACAGCCAGGTGGCACGATGCCATAGATATTCCAACGGACCCTGATTGTGGTGCTTCATCCACCAATACGAAAATAGAATCTGTATACTAATCATTGTTATTCCTATACACAAACTATACGTAGCACCGGTATATTGATACAGAGCCATCCCATATCCATAGTAAATAAACGAACCCAACATAGACTGAATAATGTAATTACTCAGACTCATTTTGCCAATCGGAATCAGAAATTGCAAACCTTTTTGAACCTTATTTTTTTGATAAAGCAATAAAAATGATGAAACCAATATTACCATGAAGGCGGTATTTGATAAGGATGAACAGAATAAATTTAGTGGAGGCAGTAGATTTTTTTGCAGAACCCAATCCGATAATGATTTGCTGGTGTAAAATAGAGGAATGAATAATATACTGGAAATGATGAGTGCTTTTTTCCAGAAAAGATTGCTCTTCTCAGATGCTATAAAAAGTTCGGTTCTTCCGGCCAGCATACCGAACATAAAAAGTGCCGTTGAAAGAAAGAAACGTCCGTTTTCCCACGTCCAGTGGGTAACGCCAATACGTCCGTTTAAAAGATTCCCCTTAACAAGTTCTATGAACGAATCTCCGCCCAGGTAGGATGAAAGCTTCATGAAGTGCGCATGTGAAGCATTTTCAGGTACTGGAAGTTGCGGATGGTTTAGTGCCAGTATAAACTGTAGCCATGTTAAAGGCTGAAGCATAAGAATAATCGCTGTAATGAGCACTGCTCTATTACTCCATCGGCATACAATCAGGAGCGGTAGTCCAAAGACTGCAAAAAAAGATAAAATATCACCTTCGTAAAACAAGGCATTGATAAAGCCAAAGAAAAACAAAATCAGCAGGCGCCATAAAAAACGCAGCCTGAAATCGACACCTATTTTTTCCTGGTTGCTGAATTGTATATAGAAGCTAAACCCGAATAACAGTGAAAATATGGCATACGATTTACCACCAAACAAGAAGAAAAAAGTATTCCAGATACCTTTATCAATATGTTTCAGCCATTCCGGTAGTTCTTCCGGAAAGAAATAAAAATCAAAATGCTCTATATTATGAAGTAAAATAATGGATACAACAGCGAAGCCACGAAGGGCATCTATGGAGTCAATCCTGAATGGAACGGTATCTGATTTGATCATAATTTAAGATGCGAGAATTCTTTTAATATTGTACGCTGTCAGATAATCGGGCTTTTAGTAAGTAAATAATATATATACAAGAAGTAGTTGTTATTGTTATTTTGAACCTTATTTATTTTGTTATATTTAGAGTAAAAATAAAGAAATAAATCCATGCTGGAGCACGATTTTCCTGAATTTGTTATCACTCAAACTACTCCTAAAATAGTTCGGAAAGGTGAAATTCTTTTGCGGAACGGCGACACGGACGAATATGTTTTTTATGTTGAATCCGGATGTTTGAAGAGTTATACCATTGATGAAAAGGGCAAGGAACACATCTTTCAGTTTGCGCCGGAAGGTTGGGTTATCACAGATCACGCTTCTATTGTAAACAGAGAACCTGCTCGTTTAAACATTAGTGCCATAGAAGATTCCCTTGTTCGTTTTCTTAAGATACCTTCCGTTGATAATCATTTTGAGTCCCTTAACAAAGAACAGATTGTGGAAATGAATTATAAACTTATGAGGCGTATTGCCGCTCATCAAAACAGGATTATACAACTATTAAGTTCATCTGCTGAAGATCGCTATAATTCCTTCAATAAAACGTATCCCAATCTGGCTCTGCGATTGCCTCAAAAAATGATTGCTTCTTATCTTGGCATAACTCCGGAAAGCCTCAGTCGGGTAAGGAAGGAAATGACTACTAAAAAATCACCTCATTTCTTATCATAGGTCAATATTCTGGGCTTCAATTTCATTTACATTTGATTCATCATTTATTAAAAAACAAAACTTATATGAAAAAAATACATTTAACCATCTTGATAGCTACTGTACTGGCTATTTGTTCATTTGCAATTTTAGAATCCATTAACTGGAAAGTAAAGGAAGATAGTTACTCTGTAACCTTTGATGGTGGCAAAGTAAAAGGAGCTATGAAAGGTTTGAAAACGACTATTTTATTTGATGAAACAAATCCTGAGAAATCAAAAATTACGGCAACAATAGATGCTAAAACACTTAATACAGGGAACGGAATGTTAAACAAGCATGCCATGTCTGAAACAGCAATAGATGCTGAAAAATATCCTGAAATCACGTTCGTTTCTGAATCGGTGTCAGGTAAAAGCGGTAGTTATACTGCCACAGGTAAATTAACTTTGAAGGGGGTTACAAAAGAAATTAAACTGCCTTTTACATTTGAAAATAAGGGTGCAGAAGGATTGTTCAAAGGAACATTTACGGTTGTTACGAAAGATTTCAATATAACCAGAGCAGGTTCTCCGGAATCAGTGGTTGTGATATTATCTATTCCGGTTACTAAATAATAAAGCTATGACCATTAAACAATCGGCTATTCATTCTATTATAAGTGCTGTTTTGGCAAGTACTGCTTGTCTGGTTTATAATAAAATTTATAGTGAAGCATTTTATGTCGATTTCAGTAAGGTAATGAATCCAATTGGTATTATTGCATCTTGTCTGATCGGATGTTTATTGATGGGTGCAGCGTCTTTTCTTGTCTTTAAATGGAAAGGAAGAAAAATGATAGGATGGCTAAATGTACTGATTGCTATACTTAGTTTTGTCAGTATCATAGGAGTGCTTGGAATGGTATTGCCACTGGATGTTGAAAGCCCGGAAATGTTCCCTGGTTTAGCTATACCCATGCATTTCTTTCCTGCACTAGCTTTTTTTGCAACGTTTCCTTTTTTTGATCAGAAGTAAATTGATAAGTAAGAATGGGGTGTTCAGAACTCCATTCTTACTTCTATTTATACAAATAAAAACAATTCAACTACAGGGGCTTGATGTTATTTTTGTTTTATCAGAGATATTCCTTACTATTAGGGATATTTTAACTGCAATATGAAAATATTATTCACTTTGATTTTTAGTGCAATTCAGATTTTCTGTTTTTCACAATCAGAATCCATTGTCCTTGACCCTTCAGCTGTTTTCATTGAAATATCCAATAGAGATTTTTATATTAAAGATGTTCAGGATGATAGATCGGACACAACCATCATAGGAACTTTATTTAGTCCAGCTAGCGCTCCGCAATTGTTGATAATGAGCGAACCTGTTGCAATTGGAATAAAGCAATTTTATTCCATGTATTTGCAAAAAAGAGAAAATCAGTATCCTGTTTCAATTCAGATAAAGAAACTATCCATTGCGGCATACCATGATTCGAATCCCGAAGCAGACTATATAGAAGTAGTATTTTCATTTTATAGGAGAGGCGCATTATTGTATACATTCGACAGTACTTTTTCAATTGAAAGCAATTCGGATCATTCAATAGATTTTCATAAACAGAATTTTGCAAATGCGCTGCGAATTGCTGCTATTTCATTTTCGCAGGGTAACTGGGCCGAACGGATGAGAAATCATGACAATCGGTTGAATATTGAAAAGGGCACAAACTCAGCACAAGCTCCGACTGATCAATCAAAGTATAAAGGCGATGTCGGGACGAGAATCGCAATCAGGATATTAGCTTATACCGCAGGATTTGCATTGGGTTATTTACTTGTTTCGTTGATTCATAATTGAGGGATGTATATTCGAAAAAGATATTTAATTTTTGCTTTATAAAAATAATTTTTCTCGGTGTTCTTCTTCAGTTATATCCGATAATTTCAAATCAACAACTATTTTTTAATCATTCGTGCTGTACTGCTTTCTGTCACACTGATAAAATGAACCAGGTATATCCCTGGAGGATAGGTACTGCCTAGCTCAGCCGCCGATCCGTATATTGTTCCCGCATCAATATATTGCCCGGATAGTGTACTAACTGTATAAGATACGGCACCCATGTTTTCAGGTAAAACAATACTGAAACTCTGGTTAAACGGATTGGGATAGGCTTTTATTAGATTTAAAGGAGTTGAAGCTACATAAAATACCGATGTGGCAGAAGTAGTACCATTGAAATCCTGCTGAACAATCTTGTAATAAGCCCCGCCTTCGATCGTTTTGTCTGTAAACTGATACGAAAGAACTCCGGAAGAATTAAGACCAGATATAAAACCTATCGAATCGAATGTAATCCCATTCGTGGAACGTTCAATAAAATACCCTCTGTTATCATATTCATTCGTAACCGTCCAAGTTATTAATGTCCCTTTATCGTTTATTTGGCCATTGTATGAAATAAACTGAACCGGAAGTACTCCTGTTAATGTATATGTAATGCTGAATGTAAAAATGGGGTTGGAAGGGTCGTTCGTATGTAGGACATAAGTGGCTGTTCTGGGGCCACCGTTTGTGGCGGTGGCGGATACACTTACATAAAAATTCTGTGAACTGCTTGCAGCGATAGAGCCTGTAATACTACTCTGGTTAATAGTAAAATCCGTTGCTCCTGTTCCGCTTGCTGTAATATATGTGCAGGGTGCAGGTGCACAGTTTTGCGATAATGTTAAGGCTATAGTACTACTGGTGTTCTTTATAGTTAAGGGGACGTTATTGATTAATGTCGGAGAGAATGGGATAGGTGATGTGTAATTTTCATTATTTGTTAAATTAATCGGAAATCCGGCAATCGTAACCGTAACAGCAATACTTTGGGCCTGTAATTCCATACAGACTGTCACAATGAAAATAAAAAGAATAATTTTTCTGATAAAGAGAATCATTTGTGCATGAAATATCTCTTATTAATACTGAAAAAATAAAATAGTAACCTGCGGGCTTAAATGCTTATTATCAAGATAATTATTGGAGTTTTTTACATAAAGCATTCAGATGCTTTGTCAATTCTCATCTGAATGCTTCTGATTCCTGATATTTGAATTTTGTTTATAAACTAATTACAAACTGATCAAACAATTTAGCTGGATTTTTGCTTGGTTCGGTAGGAGAAGGTGCAATGAAGTATTCTCCTTTTAATGTACGTTCGCTTTTATTTTTCTCAATAGTAATTCGTAAAAAACCATGATGATCATCGTTGAAATTCTCAAGGGTAACTCCTTCAATTAAACTGTCGTTCGGTACGGCTACAGGATCTTTTTTGGAACCTACATGGTGAAGGTTAAAATAACCGCCTGCTCCATTAACCAGATAGGTTAATAACTTTCCGTTTATTTTACGGCTGAAACGCTGATAGTTGTGTACATGTGCTGTGAGAATTAAATCCGGGTAGACTCCTGTACTTTCAAATGCCTCGTCCAGTAAATCTTTCATGGCTCCACTGGAACCATGATTGTTATCTACGGAAAAAACAGGATGATGAAGAGCTACAATCAACGCCTTATCCTTGCGTTCTGTCTGGGCATGGGTAAGTTCTTCCAGGAACCATTTTTTCTGATCTGCTTTTACTACACCATGCTCCGGAACATTAGTATACAAACCTATAATATTAGCCAAAGGAGTTTGTAAAGTCCAGTATACATTTGGCTGAATAGTACTTGTTCTACCCGCATCCCCTGATATGTCTAGTTTACGAGGTTTCTTATCACAGAATACTTCCATAAAGGCTGCCAGACTTGCCGGTGGCTTCGGATTGGTTGGATCAATATCACCATCGTGATTACCTGGTATAGCCAGAATCGGAGCCGGGTAATGAATGTACGGATCAAAAAACTGACTGTAGTAATTACTTTCTTCTCCATAGTAGTAGGCCACATCACCCAGGTGATAAAAAAACAATGGATTATCTTCTGTTGAAACTTTAGCTGTAAATTGTTCTTCCATTTTATCTGCCACCAATTGTTGGGGCAACGCCTCCTTAATACCACCCGTATCACCAACGGTATGAAAAACCATTTTGGTAGTACTCAGTTTTGTATCTGGTAAAATATCCTGAATATCCAGTCGGAATGGTGCCTTACCTCTTGGGTCCGGCAAGGGCTGAAAACTTCCTTTGTCGTATCCAGTTGTTTGGGTCTGAAAAGAATTTGCCTTTGTTGGTCTTGGGTTGTGAAATTGATGTGCCATAGTGTTAGAAAATCTGTTTATGTATAAATACTGAATGAAAGTGTGTGAACCGTTTTTTTTGAAATCTCATTCTTAAAATATCTACTCAAAATACTAATTACGGCATTATGCTTAGATTAAATAAACGTTAAAAAAGGTATTGAATGATCTAGTTTCAGGACTTTATCTTTTTCGTGTAAATACTTCAAAAGGAAACTATGTTCAGCAAATGACAGTTCTGAAATAATAGTAAAAACGAATGTTTTAAATCGAAAAATATACTAATAAATAATAACAGAGCAGGGTTTATAAACGGATCCTGCTCTTATTGAAAAAAGAACCATTATTAATGGATTAGTCAATAATTGAGGTTGATTAGAATTTTGTTTTTGGATGATAAATTAATATGGAGTCTGTTTTTTATAACAAAATGGTGGTTTTTGTCGTAGAACTGATTTAATTGTTAGATTAATAGGTTTCGCAGTTTTTGGCTTAGTATTTTGGAAATTTATGCTTAAACATAAATAAAAGATATACTATTCATTTATTAAGAGATCTATTACAATATTTAAACACAAATTGAATGAGAAAAAAATTACTATCCATACTATTTACATGTTCAATTTTTTCATATGTTCTGGCACAAACGGCACCACCAACAGTAGTAAGTCCGGTCGTCTATTGTCAAAATGATACAGCAGTTGCATTAACAGCAAATGGGAATCAACTAAACTGGTATACAACTTCTTCCGGAGGATCGGCATTGCCTTCAGCTCCTGTACCTCAGACACTGGTTCCTGGTGATACAGTATTTTATGTATCACAGACCATTGGTGGTATTGAAAGTCTTAGGGATTCGATTACTGTTACAATACATCCAAGTCCTGCTGGCCTTGGCGTAAAAAGACTTGCTTTTTGCCAAGGTATTGGTTCAATAGTACTTACCCCAAGTGGACCCAATATTCAATGGTATTCAAAACAAACAGGAGGAGTTACTTTTGCAAATGCTCCAACCGTAAATATGGCAATTGCAGATACGATCATTTATTATGTTTCACAAACTTCGAATGGTTGTAAAAGTTTGCGTGATTCTGTTATTGTTGTGATTAATCCAACTCCTTCAACTCCGGTTTCCAGCAGTCCCGTTCAATATTGCCTTCATGATGGCGCGGATGCATTAACAGCAAATGGAACTTCTTTGCTCTGGTATACTGACACTAGTGCAGCTTCAGGAACAGCTCCTGTACCACTTACTACGATTGCTGATACGAGTTATTATTATGTTATTCAGATGGGTGTTGGCGAATGTGCCAGTGCGCCGGATACCATCATGGTTATTGTCCATCCATTACCGCAGGCAATAATTACTGCGGGGTCTTCTATAACTTTCTGTGCCGGTGGAGGATCTGTTTTACTTACGGCAAGTACAGGAAATAGCTTTAGCTGGATAAACGGAACCCAAATTATTGGAACCAATCAAACCTATACTGCTTCTGTTGCCGGGAATTACAGCGTGTTGGTAACAGATTCGCTTGGTTGCAGCGATACATCTTCAGTTATCGTTGTAACGACGACAGCCCCTTTAACCTGGTATGCTGATGAGGATGGTGATGGTTATGGAGATCCCAATTTAAAGTTAAAACGTTGTACCAAACCTTTTGGGTATGTTTCTAATAACAGCGATGATTGTCCCTTTGATCCAAACAAAATTGCACCAGGCAATTGTGGTTGTGGAAATACTGAGCAGAGTTGTTTAGATTGTGCTGGAGTACCCAATGGATCTGCGGTTAAGGATAGTTGTGGTAATTGTGTTGGGGGAACAACTGGTCTGACAGCTTGTATTATTACTACTGGAACAGTGCAAGTAGTTAATTTGTCATCATATATAAATATTTACCCGCAGCCATTTGATTATTCTACAAAAATTGAAATGAAAAATGGCTCGCTTATAAATTCAATCAGTATTTATAGTGCTTCCGGTAATCTGGTGTATACTAAAAGTTCTATTCAATCAAGTTTAATTGAAACAGGTGATAATTTATCTCCTGGGTTTTATACACTTATTATTCAGACGGGTCAGGGAAATTATAGTACTAAGATCGTGAAGGTAAAATAAGTGTTAAGGTATAAGTTTTAAGAATATACATTTAGTTTAGAATTATTCATAATCTTGTAAATATTATGAATAATGACAACATTCTATTTTATTTATTGAAAAAACTAATATCAAAGCTAAAAACTATTTAATCCTTAATCTTAAAACTTATACCTTAACACTTAAAACTTCTTAAACACATCAATCACATAATTGTTGCTTGTCCCTTTACTAAGTTCAGAAAGACGGCTATTGATAACGTATACTTTATCTTTAAATCCTGTAACAGTTGTAGGCATCAGGTCACTATTTTTTTCTTCCTTTACCACTGCCGCTGTTTCCCATTGGCTATCAGAATGTAGAAAAACTGTTTTAGTAAAACGGTTACGTACAATTACCAGATCCTTTTCGTTTAGGAAATAAATTCCATCTGTCCATAACATAGGTTCAGGAAGTGCTACACGTTCAACCATTGATGGATCTTTAATAGATACTTTCAGAATACTACCTTCAACCGATTTAGCAATAAGCAGATATCCTTCTTTGTTATATGCAATGCCATTTAAGCCAAGTGTATTGGAATCTGGTTTGAATAATTGTGATTGAGAAAAAATAGATGGTTTATTATTTTTGTCCACTTTGTAAACGGCATGTGCATAAGAATCGGTTATATAAACATTCCCTTCAGTATCCAATGTAAGGTCATTCAGTAAGTGCTTGCCCGGAAGCAGACCAGATAGATCAATCAGCGTTTCCAGTTTAGAACTTGCAACGTCAATGATCGCCAGCTGTGCCAGGCTGTATTTGCCAGCACTTGTGGATTTGGAAGAAACTCCGATATCTCCATTCAAGGCATAAAGCTTTCCTGTTTTATTATTGTATTTAATACCAACTGTTGATATAAGTCTTGGATCATCGCATACTGTTTTACAGATACCTTTCTTATCTACAGAACTTAGCTTTCCCAGCGTGAGAGAGGATAAATAAACCAATTCCCTTTTATCATCAAAGGTGATTCCTTCGGGGTATAATTTGTCTGATTGGAAGCTTATTTTTTCAGCAGGACTATCCTGTTTAAACGATAGTAGCGAAAATAATATGATAAATACAAATCCTTTTGTTAAATCCCTTTTTGTCATTTTTTGATATGATTAAATTAAATACTTATCAGTTAAGTAAAAATGATAAGGCAAAGTAAGGATTTTTAAGGAGAGTACCTTAAGAAACATTTTGTTAATTAAAGTATAATATTGATCAGTTTAACTGATTCTTCAGTTTTAACCAATTACCCGCGTTGTATACTTTATGAAATTCGCTATAGTTTAAAATACTTTTTGCAGAAGCACTTCTTTTACCAGAAGCAGAACAAGTAATAATAACTGTATCCTTTTTAAATTTAGATACATTTCCTCTGATCAGATCCAGCGGGATATTTATTGCGCCAGGTATATGGCCACTTTCAAATTCTTTTTTTGTACGAACATCAAGAATAATAGCTCCATTTTTTACCAATTCAGCAAAATTTATTTTTGTTTCTGAACTGAAAAGATTCTTCACAAACGATACCATTTTTATTTACTAAGTTTAGATGATAAATACTCCATTGAACCACCATTTTCACAATCTATCCCCATAGCTTTCAGAAAATTTGCGGCTATTCCACTTTTTATCCCAGTACCGCAATATATTACGATAGGTTGCTTTGAAATGGAACGCATATCCTCTATGTGATCTGAAAAGACTTGCAAAGGAATGTTTATTGCATTTTCAATATGCCTGATTTCAAATTCATCCTGATTTCGCACATCAATAATCGTCATCGAATATTTTTTAGTTTGGAAACTTTACTTGAATGTCGATTGATATTGACTATTGTGTAGTTCAGAAATGTATTCGTACAATCCGACATAAGCAAAATAACAGATTAAGCAGATAATCTCAGATGATATAGATCATCGTAAAACATAATAAATATCTCTTTAAATGTTCTGTAGGACTTTTATTTGGAAATTGCTTTATAAAAAAAGTAAAAAATATAAAGTACAAGTGTTCTGCTTGTTTTTTTTGGTGTATGTTAAAAATGTATTTTATTTTAAATCTTTTCTTTTAGTCCTTTCCAGGCCAAGATCGCTAGAGCAGCACCTAAACAAGGAGCAATTAAATAAATCCAGAGATATTCCGTATGACCGGATACTAGGGCAGGAGCGAGGGAGCGTATTGGATTCATGGAGGCTCCGCTGACAGGCCCTCCGAACATTGCTTCCAATAAAACGACTGAACCAATCGCAAGGCCGGCAAACATTCCCTGTTCTTTACTTCCTGTGGCAACATGTATAATGACAAACATCAGGATAAATGTCAGAATCAGTTCAAGAACAAACGACTGCATCGGTAATCCCGCAGGGAGGGTTGTTCCCAATATTTTATTCATTGGGAATAGAAAGCGTAAAATGATACTTGCCACAAAGGCTCCGATAGCCTGACTAATAAAATATGGTACAATCTCTTTAACTGGAAATTTCTTTCCAATCGCAAAGGCAACCGTGACCGCAGGATTGAAATGAGCCCCTGAAATATCTCCTAAGGCATAAATCATCGCCATAACAATTAAACCAAAGGTAATAGAAATTCCAACATGGGTAATGACTCCTCCTTGTTCCTGATTAATTATAATGGCACCAGTTCCGCAGAAAACAAGTGCAAATGTTCCGATTGCTTCGGCCAGGTATTTTCTCATATTAGTTTTTATTTTTTCTGAAATCTATATTGTTGATCCAGGTAACTTGGGCATAATATTGATTGAACCAGTTTGTTCCTCCGGTATTCCATGAAATATATAGTATGCCTAATTCTATTTTGTTGATAGCATTAAGTTTTTTTCCAATTCCGGCATATCCCCAATTTTCACCATATATAACAGAGGCTCCTGAATATGTATTAAAGAAAGCCTCTTCATAACCACTAAAGTAAATATTGTTTTTAATAGTGAAATCAATTCCGATTAAATACCTTAAACGATCAGTGAATGGTGATTCATGTGTTATTCTGTTTTGAATAAACCGACCATCAAAACGCAAACGATGTTTTATGTTTATCTTTTTAATAGAATGTTTATAGGTTCCCTGAAGATAAAACCTGTTTTCATTGACAAAGTCACTTTGTATAACATTTGTTCTTTGATACAAATAAGCTCCTGTCAGCGTTAATTTATCCGTCAGTTTATACGATACTGCCTGTTCAAAATACAATAAATTAAAATAAGCATCTTTTGAAACATCCGGTTTTTTGAGATTTATCAGAGGAAAAGCAGCGAAATAATAGATACTGTAATTCCATTTTTTAGATAATCTTCCTGAATGATCAATAGTTGGAAATAATCCACCAACATATGTACTTTGTGCTGCGGCTGTAATACTTATAAGACAAAGAATAAATATTATAGCTCTTGTTTTACGAATCATTTTATTTCACTTTAGAGAATACGTAAAATGTTTCAGTTGCAATTTGCTTACAACGTTCATCATATTTAGCATCCTTTAAAGGTGTAAGATCAAATGTTTTTGGATCATCGTAGGTAGTCGCAATACGTAACTCAACTCCTGGTATAAACGGGCAATTTTGTTCAGCATCACTACAAGTCATAATGGCTGCAAATTTATCTGTAGGATTGGCGGCATCATTATATACTTTAGAAAAACAAACAACAGGAGTTTCTGCCGAATCATAAAATACATGATATAAGGTATTTTTTTCTTCATTCATAGCCTTCACTTCAAATCCGATTCTTTTTAATGCATTAATCGCATTGATATTAAAAGCTGTTGCTTCTGTTCCACCGGAAAATGTATGTACATCTGTAATGCCATAATAACTGGCTGCTACCTGAGCCCAAACTTGTCCGAAATGGCTTCTCCTGGAATTATGTGTGCATACATATACTAGGTTTATTGCCTTATGTTCTCTCCTTTTAGTGTTAATATATTGAATAATCTTATCTAAGATTTCTTTACGCTGTGCTGGAATTGAATCTATTTCTTTTTGAAAGGCATCACAATACGATTTTACGGTTGGTATCATATAAATACGTTTATTATTTTTTAATCTCTTTATTTATTTCTTGGTTGGATTTAGTTTATAACGAAACCGTGAATTAGCAACAGCCTTTTCCCGGCGTACAGCAGCTTTCTGTTTTGTTTTGTAGTTCTGCCATATTTACCTTTAGCTTTTCTTCTGGTATACCACAGGAGTCACTCGCCAGGCAATTGGTGTGTTTTGCAGTCAACACAAATTGATTGTTTACATACTCCAAACCATATTTTCCTATGGTATCACTTTGGTATTCTACTTCTATTTCCGCATCTTCAATGCCCAGAATGGTTTCAGATAGATGAATAATATTCATTAATTTCTGAGGTGCCAAACGGTGATCCAAGTCGTTAGCTTCCCATAACTGAAAGCTCACTGTTTTTTCATTTCGGACGGTACCTCCGCAATCAATGAAATGTTTATTTACCTGACCTACTTCTGTAACATGAAAATGTTCCGGAACAATGTTACCAGCAGGTAATACAAAACGAAGTTCATTGCTATCCTGTACTAGTTTTTTGAATTCGGATAAAATCATATGTGTATAGTTTTGTGATTTATTTAATCGGTATTTTACGATATATAAAAGCAAATTTTTTTTAACAACACTTATTGTTCGGTTTTGTATACGAATTAAACAATTCATTCATATATTTCTGGGCAATGTCCCATTCTTTTTCATCAATACAATAACATACTTTTGTTCCTTCAATATCTCCTTTAATTAATCCAGCTTCTTTCATTTCTTTCAAATGCTGTGAAATAGTACTTTGTGAGAGAGGGATTTCTTCTACTATATCTCCACAAATACAGGACTGCTTTTGTATCAATAATCGCAAAATTGCCACACGTGCCGGGTGGGATAATACTTTTGCATATTTTGCCACTTTATTATCTTTTACCGAAAATTCTTCTGTTTTGGATGTTCCCATTTCTTCTTAATTGTATCGTAATATTACGATATACATATTCTCCTGTCAATATTTATTGAAGAAATATTTAATAATGGTTTGGATTAAAAAAAAACAGATAGGTTAAAATAAAATATATTGTTAAAATTTGGGGTTTCAATCAAGAAAGGCTACTACAGGATTCATACAAATTAAATGATTTGCTTTATAGTACTAAACGGATTTGGTGAAAATAACCAAGGATTAAAAGGAATGACTACCTTGAGAAAATCAAATCTAGATATGAACCGTTTTTATTTTTAGAACAATAGTATGATAAAGGTATTTCAGGTCTGCAGTCTTGCTTTTATTATCTCACGAACATTAACCTTTTCGGTTTTTGGTCAGCAGGATACAACTATTCAGTTAACAGCTGAAACAGATAATATATATCTATGTCCGAATAAACAGGAAGCTTATCTATATATTAATTTAAACGCCTGTTCGCTGGGTAAACGGGTGCCTTTAAATATTTCAGTTGTTTTTGATCGAAGCGGTTCTATGGAAGGGGAACGCATTCATTATGGAAAGCGAGCCATTGAATACTTGATTGATCAGCTTCAGCCCAATGATATTATGTCTCTTGTTATTTATGATCACGAAGCATTTGTATTGCATGGGTCTGAACCTGTCACCGACAAACAAGCATTGAAACGAAAACTGGAACACATACATGCGCGAGGATCTACAAATTTAATGGCTGGTTTAGAGTTGGGCGTTCAGGAAGTTGTTTCTACTTATGATAAAACTAAAATAAATCGTGTGTTTCTGTTTACTGATGGACAACCAAATGAAGGTATAACGGATCCGGATATATTAGAACATATCGTCTCTGAGCACGCACATAAATATGATATTTCTGTTTCAACATTTGGTCTTGGACATGAATTCAATGAATTTATCATGCATAGTGTTTCTGAAGCTGGGGCTGGTAATTATTATTATATACAGAGTCACACGGATATTATCAATACTATTTCACAAGAGCTTCAAATAGTAAATAGTGTTGTTGCACAAAATGCTAAACTTATTATTGATTATCCTTTTCAGCATTTTACTGTTTCCAGAGTTTATGGCCATCCATTTAAAGAATTCAACGGGCAGATCTATATTGATATGAAAGAAATACATCCGAATGAAACAACCGGTCTTTTAATTAAGTTTACGATTGTTAACCGTCCAACTACTAATTTTAGCTTTAAGACAAGATTGACATACTTTAATTGTATATCAAAAACTATCGGTGTTATTGAGAAAGTCAATACAATTTCTCTGGCAAAGAGTGGTCAAAACTGCTCCGATACATATAATTCTGCCGTATTGGAACAAATGGTCTATTATTCTTCCCATTATCTGCTGGAGTCTGCAATCAAGGATGCCGATAATGAGGATGTACCGGCTGCCCGGAAAAAAGTGGGAGAAGCTAAGCAACTCATTTCTCAATCACCTGTCCCCCCGGATTCACCATTACTTTCCAGTCAAAATAAAATATTAAACGATTATGATACACATTTAAATATAGCTCATACTAAGAGCGAGTATCATCGCAGACATACGCAAAAGAAAATTCATCATAGAAATTATTTGTTGAGAAAGAATAAAAAGTAAATGGCCTGTTTAAATAGGGATTTTAATCAAAAAAACAGTATTTATTTAAGAAATAATCGGTATTATTTTTGTTATTTGTTAATAACTATTTTGATCGAGGACTGAAAAAATCTGTTTAAAAAGTCTTTTTCTGAAGTCGTTGGAATATGTGTCTAAATTTTAGTAAACTTGTCTTCATTCAAAGAGTATTGTTATGTCTGGTTTTTTTAAGAAAGCACTCGGAATTTTTGTAGAAATTGATGAATCCACTACTGAAACTCCTAAAAACGTTACACCAGGCTCAGAAACTAACCATTTACCTGGTCAAGCTATTCCTGCTGTTCATTCCAAAACATTAAACGAAATTGATATTGAGAAATTCGAAAAGCATTTTGAAAAACTTTTCGAACAATCCAATATGCAAGGGCCTGATTATTATGAGTTTTTCAAAATGCTTGAAACACTTGAAGAACATATTAAAGATGAAAAAACACGCTTTTCAGCTGTTTTCGCAAGCTTAAGTATTCAGGGACTTACCAAACAGCGGTTACTTGAGGCAGCTGAGTATTATAAATCCATAATTGTAAAGGATAAAGAACGCTTTGAAGGTGCTATTAATCAGAAAAGTTTAACGGAGTTGGAATCCAGGATGAACACTGTTAAAGATCTGGAGAAGAAAATTGTTGACAATTCTGAATTGATTAAAAAACTGACAAAGGAAATTTCGGATTCACAGGCAAAAATTTCAATCTTGAAAAATGAGATTTCGGAAGAAGAAACTAAATTGATATCCAATAAGAGCGGTTATAATATTGCTTGTGATGCCATGCTGAACAAGATTAATATTGACATTACCAAGATTCAAACGAATCTCTAATACATTTACTATTGTTATATTTTATTATTTTATATGGAACCCACACAAATATTCCCGGTTGATTCTTCTCAAAAATTAAAATCATACTGGAATAGACCAGGAGGTAAACCAGGTATTCTTATCGGTTTAGGTGCTCTTGGACTGATTGGTTATTATGTCTTACCGATTCTTACTTCAATTGTCTGGAATACCTTCAACTTTGCTGTTGCTTTGGTTTGTTTAGGTGTCTTCCTGTATTGCATTACACATCGCAAATTACGATTGGCCTTCTTTTATTTCTATGAAATGCTGATGAAAAAACTTATCGGCGTAGTTATAGAACTGGATCCTTTCATTATTGCAGAAGATTATATCAACGATATGGAAAAGCAGCGTGAAATGCTTTACAAACAATCGATCGAAGTAGATGCTCAAAAGGAAAAGATCAATATGAAGATTGCTGAGAAAGAAACGGAGATGAATAAATTATTGAGCAGAGCAAAAGCGGCACAGGAAAATAATATGCTTCCTGAACTGAGTAATGCTACCAGACAGATTTCCCGTTTGCAGGAATACATCAAACAGCTGGCACCTATTCGTGATAATCTCGCCCGTATCGGTGATTATCTAACAAAGATTCATAAAAACAGTGCTTATCTGATTGAGGATTCTAAAAATGAACTGGAGCTTAAAAAGGATTTATATAAATCGGTAAGTTCCGGCAATAAAGCCTTGAGTTCTGCTTTGAAAATATTTAAAGGTGATCCCGAGAAAAAATTAATGGTGGAACAATCCATGGAATACCTGAAAGAAGATATTGCCGGTAAATTGGCCAATATGAAAAAAGCTATCAGTTATTCTTCTGACTTTATGCGTTCCATTGATCTGGATAATGCTACATCGGAACAACAAGGTTTAAAATTGCTTGAATCTTTTAATCCGGATAAAGAATTAAAGCTTTCTAGTCCGGTAAAAATATCCGCATCTTCAAGAGAAATCGGTAGGGTAGATACTAGCTCCTATAATGATTTACTTCAATAATAATTTTTCAATATTTGTTTAATAAACGTAACATAAATTTATATTCCAATGTCTGTAAAAGTTAAAACCTCTGGTAAAATTTTAATTATTGCCCTGATTTTAGGGGGCTTATTTGCGGCCAAAATTTTCTGGTGGGATAAAAGACCACAGGATGCCAAGCAATCAGCTGAGATTGGCAAAGTAATGTTGCCGGATGCTCCTGAAGCCTCTTTAAAAGGTAATGCTGTAATGTTGCCGCTTCCATCTGAAGAAGCTTCTGTAAACGGCGGTACTAAAATTCAGTGGAAAGTAATGGCATGGAATGCACAGTTTCCTTTGATGTATGCCAATGGTGGTGCTTTTACAACCAAAGGTTCTCTGATTGATGCAGCCAAGCTTCAGGTTGAAGTGGTGCGTCAGGATGATTGCAATAAAACACTGGCGGATATTGTAAAATTTGCACAGAGCTATAAAAACGATCCCAATACATCTGGAGTATTTGCTTCTTTTATGGGAGACGGTATGCCTTTCTTCTTTGCTGCCCTTGCGAAAGAACTGGAACCACTTGGACCGGACTTTCAACCGATCGCTTTCTATGCCATGGGTAAATCGTATGGTGAAGATCAATTGATGGGCCCTGCCAGCTGGAAAACAGATCCTAAAAGTGCAATCGGTAAAACAGTTGCTTGCGTGTTAAGAGACGGTGATATGAACATTCTTTTGAAATGGGCTGGTGATAATGGATTGAAAGTAAACCCGGATGAAAAAACATTTGATCCGAATGCTATCAACTTGATTGCTGCGAATGATTTCCTGGATGCTCCGAACAAATATATTACGGGTTATAAAGAAACCAGAAATCTGGTTGTTAATGGAAAGAAATTAAGCAAGGATACAACTGTAGGTGTTGATGCTGTTGCAACCTGGACTCCGGGTGATGTAAACGTAGCAACGCAAAAAGGTGGATTGGTAAACATTGCATCTACTAAGCAATATGCTTCTCAAATGCCAAACATTACGATTACGATTAAGAAATTTGCATACGATCACCGCACAGATTTCGAAAATCTGATTATCGCATTGGCTCAGGCTGGTGACCAGGTACGTTCTTTCAATGAAGCAAAACAATTTGCTGCTGCAGTTTCTGCAAAAGTATATAACGAACAAAATGCAGCGTATTGGTTGAAGTATTACAATGGGGTAAAAGAAAAAGATCTTCAGGGAACAGAAGTTGATCTGGGTGGTTCTATGGCCTTTAACTTACAGGATGCTGCCAATACGTTTGGTTTAGGAAAAGATGGTATAGATCGTTATAAAATTGTTTATACAACCTTTGGTGATATCCTTTCCAAAATGTATCCGGAATATATGGCAACGTATCCTCCATATCAGAAAGTGGTTGATAAGTCATTCTTACAATCTGTTGTTGCTAATCATCCGGAACTATTAGAAGGAGAGGCAATCAAAATTAATTACTCTGAAAACATTACCTCTGAGGTTTCTTCTAAATCGTATCAGATACAATTTGAAACCGGAAGCTCTGTGATCTTACCGGCTTCATACAGTGTATTGGATGAGATTTTGAAAAGTGCCATTGTTGCAGAAGGCTTGAAAGTTGGTGTCAATGGACATACCGATAATGTTGGTAAAGAAGAGAGCAATCAAAAACTGTCTGAACAAAGAGCAGCCGCTGTAAAAAGTTATCTGATCAGTAAAGGTTTGCCGGAAAGCAGAATTGAATCCAAAGGATTGGGTTCATCAGAACCAATTGCAGATAATACAACAGCTGCTGGAAGAGCTAAGAACAGACGCGTACAGATTGTACTGGGAGAATAATTGATATATTTTATCAAACGGGACTTTCGGAGTTAAAATATCAAATTCCGGAAGTCCTTTTATATTGGACTTTATATTTTAGGACTATGATCAAGACAATCAAAAAATCCATTGAGCCGCTTCATGTTCTGAGTACCCGAACAATTTATACACTTGTGGCAGCACAAGCGATCATTGCCTTGTTGGCCTGGCAGATGTCGGGCGGCGGATTGATTCCAACACCACTAAAGGTATTGGATTCTACCATCGCTATACTTAGCACAGCGAACTTCTACGATAATTTCTTCAGTAGTATTTCCTTATCCATAAAAGGTATGGGGATATCACTGGTGATTGCCATTGCCGTTTCTTACCTGTCGCTGGTACCTGTGTTTAACCCAATTGCTAAATTCATAATCAAATGCCGTTACCTAACGCTTACAGGTTTGATTTTCCTTTTTACATTACTTACCGAAAATGGCGGCCAATTAAAGATCAGCTTATTGATCTTTGGTATTGTGCCGTTCTTTGTAACCTCCTTAATGTCCATCATTGACTCTATCAATGTGCAGGAATATGAGTTATGCAAAACACTTCGCATGAACAATTGGCAAACGCTGTGGGAAGTCGTTATTGTAGGTCGTCTGGATCAGGTGATTGAAGTAATGCGTCAGAACTTTGCTATTTCCTGGATGATGATTACGATGGTAGAAGGCCTTAGTATGTCGGAAGGAGGCTTGGGTACTATGCTCATCAAATCCAATAAATATATTGATCTTGGTACCGTGTTTGCCATATTGGTGATCATTTTTATCACAGGGATATTCTTTGATTTTATTTTAGGGCAATTGCGTTTTTGGCTTTTCCCTTATACCAAACTTCAGATACGGAAATAATATGATACCGGAATATAAAAAAGAGCAATTAATATTAAAGGCAAATAACGTAAGTCTGCGTTATGGTGATAAGCAAGTATTACGAGATGTGAATTTCGAAATACATAATATTGTTCGCCCAAATATGCAGCAGGGGCAGGTTGTATCGCTGATCGGACGTAGTGGAGTAGGAAAGACACAGTTGTTTAAAATACTGGCCGGATTGATTCAGCCTACTACCGGTGCCGTAACTATTGATGAGGATCAGCATATCGTAAAGCCAGGTGAAATCGGCATTATTCCGCAGAACTATATTTTGTTTAATCACCGTACCATATATCAAAACCTTAAAATTGGTCTTGACTTTTCAGGTCGTAAGGTAACTGAAAAAGAAGAAGAACAGTTGATCAATGAGTATGCAGCAAAATTTGATCTGACGGAACACCTGAAGAAATATCCGGTGCAGCTTTCTGGCGGACAAAGACAGCGTGTTAGTATTATTCAACAAGTACTGACTGGAAATAAATTCATCCTATTGGATGAGCCTTTTTCAGGATTGGATGTACTAATGATTGACAAAGTAATTGATCTGTTATTAGAGGTTTCCTGTTTGAATGAAATGAATACCTTGATCATTGTAAGTCATGATATAGAGAATGCTCTTGCCATTTCTGATACAGCTTTCATCATCGCCAATCAGCCAGGCAAAGAAGGAGCAACAATGACAGAAACCATTGATTTGATAACACTGGGTTTTGCCTGGAACAAAGAGATTCGTCAGAATAGTCAGTTTCAGGATCTGGTGGCAAAGATTAAGTATAAAATATAGTTTCATAATTTTAATACATCATTCAAAAATCCTGATTGTTTTGTTGATCAGGATTTTTGATTTGGGGCAATCTGTTTGTACTGTGATTCTTATGTTTTATATGATTGAATCATCGTGTCTAGGCTTGAAAGCAATAATCAATTGTTTCCTTTGCACAAATTTCACCGCTGTTGTGTCAACTTCCAACAGGCAATTTGTCTGAACTATGATTCATAATGATTTATGTGATTGAATCATTAAAGCAAAAACCTAAACGCAAAAGTTATGTTGGTTTTATCTACTACCAACAACATTTGAATGCTTTTGAAATTTTATACTATTGAATACATTTACTTATAGAATAATTTTTGAATTGAAACATGAAGCATGAAATAAGTGAAACCTGCCGATTGATTTTGTCTAAGAATAAGGCTATAGTGATAATAAGGAATAATTCGATGACTATGGCATTTTGCTTTATAGTATTGTCTTCTTGTTTAATTGTGTCTATTGCATTACTAGTTACCTCTTCCAACATTGGCGACACTTTATTTTCATTAATACTAGTTTTGGGAATCGTTTGTTTTTGTCTATTTTTCATTGGGCTTGAGAAAGAGTACGAAATTGATTTAGTAAAAAATATTTTAATACAACGGAATAGTATCTTTGGTAAAATTTTCAAAATAGCTAATTCCAGTTGGCCTCAGGATAGTTATTTTAAATATGAAATATTTCGTGATTCTTATCAAAATATTAATGAAATATATCTTATAGCAGTTAGTACAAATGATAAAAAAGCTATACTGAAATTAATCTGTTTTTCAGACGAATGGGCTTTCTGGAAGTTCAGGAAATTGTTTAATAAGAAGTTTCCAGACCATGAAATATTGGAATGGCATGACTAATCTTAGATTATGGTATTATATTGTTTATTAACATAACAGCCTAATTTTTTATTATTTGTTCATAAAGCTGATGAGTAAAATAGGCGTGAAATGAATACCTACTTACTCTGTACTTAGTACTTCGTATAAAAAAGCACCAGCCTCTCTCAACGAAAAGCTGGTGATGGAATACGAACTCGATATACTTTAAATAAACATCCCTCCGGATACTTCAATACGCTGTGCATTGATCCATCGTGCATCTTCGCTGCATAAAAAAGCAACGACTCCGCCGATATCATCCGGTAAGCCAGCACGGCCCAATGCTGTTGCGGATGCTACAAAACCATTCATGGCTGCATTATCTCTTACGGCACCACCACCAAAATCTGTTTCAATGGCACCTGGAGCAACAACGTTTACTGCGATACCTCTTGGCCCCAGTTCCTTCGCTAAATATTTCGTGAAAGTTTCAATCGCCCCTTTCATCGAAGCATACGCCGCTGCACCTGGAATGGCAAAACGAGCAAGACCAGTCGAAATATTGATGATGCGTCCACCATCCTGAATAAATGGTAATGATTTCTGCGTTAAAAAGAATACACCTTTGAAGTGAATGTTCATTAAGAGATCAAACTGTTCTTCTGTGTTTTCTGCAATTGGAACATGTAAACCTACACCCGCATTATTAATCAGGAAATTAAATTGTTTCGTCTGAAAAGTATTGCTTAATACTGTTTTTACTTTCTCAAAGAATGCATCAAAGGATTTTATATCCCCGGTATTCAATTGCAAGGCAACCGCTTTCTGTCCCAGTGCTTCAATTTCTGCCACTACTTTTTTGGCTTCGCTTTCATTGCTGTTATAGGTGAAAATTACATCTATCCCTTTTTTCGCTATATGTAAAGCCATATTCTTTCCCAAGCCTCGGCTTCCTCCCGTAATCAAGGCAATTTTGTTTGTTGTTCCCATTTCTGCGTTTTTAAATTATGATGTTGTAAAGGTGGTATAAAAGAAATTGTATTGCTTGTAAAAAGCAAAGCAAGATTTGCAAAAATCAAAGATGCTGTGAATAGATCAGTTTCGGAATGTAAGCGGGGAGAGGGACGTTTGCTTTTTAAAGAAATTGGAAAAGTGTGCCACTTCTTCAAATCCCAGGGAATAGGCAATTTCTGAAACGTTCCAGTTGGTTTGTTTCAGAAGAAATTTGGCTTCCTGGGTAATGCGGGTACTGATTAAATAACTGGTGGTTTTACCCGTATTTTCCTTTAAAACAGAATTCAGGTGATTGATATGTACCGATAATCGGTTGGCATAATCTTTCGGAGAACGCAATTGAAGCTGCTGTTGCGGTGTTTCAATCGGGAATTGTCTTTCCAGTAATTCCAGGAACAAGGACGCTACCCGGGCAGAAGCCGTGTGGCTTGAATACTGGTCGGCAGAAGGCTGTAGCTTCTGTCCATAATGAATCAGTTCAAAAACATAGTTTCGTATCAAGTCATATTTAAAGGCATAATCGGAATTGATTTCCTTATGCATTTTAATAAAGATGCTTTCAATTTCCAGTTGCTCTTCTTCTGATAATTGAAAGACAGGATATCCATTTGCTTTAAATATCGGCAGTTCATCCAGTACCACACCGCTTTTTGTTTTCGATAAAAATTCATCTGTAAAAACACAGAAATGCCCGGACTGATCAAAGTCTAAAGGCTGCCAGTGATAGGGGACTTTGGGTGTAGCAAACAGTAATGCCGTTTTTTCAATATGGATAACTTTATCTGCGTATTCAGCCACATTCTTGCCCGTAATAAGACTGATTTTGTAATAAGCTCTGCGGTTATAAGGCATGACCATATTCTCTTTCATTTTTTCAAAAAGAGCCGCTACATCAAATACATTGAAATGCCCGAATTCTTTGCTGATACCTTCCGGCATGTTCGCATTGATTTCTTTATAGAATTCTTCTATGGAGGTAGATTTCATGGCTGTGTGTATTTGTAAAATTCAAAGGTAGTAATAAAGAGATTGATTTGCACAAATTTCATTTCTGTTGTGTCATCGATCAACAACGGTGAAATGCTTCGATTCAATATTTTTCTTATCCTAAATGAATAGATTTTTCTTTTAGGATAAGTTTAAAAACTGCTTTTGTTGGTCTGTGACTTAACAACGGAATCTTTTGCTCTTATTATTTACAAATATATTTTTCTGAATAACCCTTTTTATTTAATTCAATCGTTGGAATACCCCTTTTTGTCTAAAATATTCAGAATGAGTAAAATAATTTCAAAAACTGCTTCTGGTTATTTGTTGGAACATATTTAAAATGGTATTTTTAGAATATATTTTATTGAATTCTGTTTTAAGAATCCTTTACATTCTGATAATAATTATGAAAGTGTTTTATCATAAGACTTACCCTTAAATGAATATACAATGCTCTACTCCCAAAAAATATCCCAAACTATTTCCCGTTTTCTACTCTGTTTGCTCTTCGTCAGTATTTCTTTATCCGATCTGTATGCCCAGCAATCGACATACGGTGTTAACCTTTCCGGTTTGGAATGGGGAACCATTAATACGCCCAATGCAACAGAACTCAATTACTATAAAGGCAAAGGACTTAAACTTATTCGACTTCCGTTTTTATGGGAGCGTGTGCAGACTTCATTAGGCGGACCTTTGAATGCCGGATACCTTGCAACCCTTGATGGTATTGTCGCGGCAGCCAATACAGCAGGTGTCTCCATTATTCTGGATATGCATAATTACTGCCGTTATCCCTATAATGGTTCAATTATTAATACCAGCGGTGGCCCTACCATTGCACAATATGCCTATGCATGGAAATTACTGGCGACACACTTTGCCGGACAAACAGCCGTATATGGTTATGATATCATGAACGAACCGAATAATCTAGGAACGGCAGCAAGCGGAGGCACTAATTATTGGTTCCCGATGGCACAAGCTGCTGTTGATTCCATTCGTAAAGTAGATCAGACACATACCATTATTGTTGAAGGTGATTACTGGTCACATGGCGATAAATGGTTAACCTATAACGCCATTGCCAATAATAATATGAAGAATATTGTGGATCCTAAAAATAATCTGGTATTTGAAGCGCATCAGTATTTTGATTCCAATGGTTCAGGTACTTATTCCAGTAGTTCCTTTTCCGGTAATGGAGCCAATGTCAATACGGGTGTTACGTTGATTACACCATTTGTTACCTGGCTTCAGACAAATAACTTGAAAGGTTATGTTGGGGAGTATGGTATACCCAATAATAGTCCGTCTGACCAGGCAAACTGGAATTCCTTGCTGAATAATTTTCTGGCCTATCTTCAGGCAAATTGTGTAATGGGTACGTATTGGGCGGGTGGGCCAGGCTGGGCCTATCCCAATTATGTGATCGGTATTGATCCCAACAATATTGCAACCACACCTGTTGACGCACCTCAAATGCCCGTTGTAGAGACTTATACTACACTGGCGGCTTCCTGCAATGCTGCAATGCCACTTACACTATTGGATTTTTATGGACAGACTGGCAAACAAGGAACACAATTAAACTGGTCAACAACCAATGAAATAAATAATGCCTATTTCAGTATTGAAAAAAGTAGCAATGGAAGCGAATATATTTCTATTGGACAGGTTGCTGCATCCACAAATTCTAATAGTACCAATAACTATTCCTTTACCGATGCTGCTACAAGCAGTGGACCTGTATATTATCGTTTGATGATTGTGGATTTGAGCGGAAATAAAACATACAGCAATATTATTGAAATCGGTTCGGCTGAAAATACTATTACCGTATATCCCAATCCATTCAGCGATCATACCAGTATTGTATTGAATAGTACTGATAAGACGTCACTTGTATATATACAGATCAATGATGTGGCAGGCAACCTGGTACAAAGCCTTCAAACTAGTAGTACTGCAAAAATTGATATAGGAGAGGGGCTTAAGAGCGGCATCTATCTGGTTCAGGTAAATACCGATAGCGGTTCATACCATTTTAAAATAGTTAAGCAATAAAGTTATATACGTTCATATTAAAAGCGGCGCATTTATCTATGATATTGCGCCGCTTTTGGTTGGGGCGAATGGCATTCGTTCATCGTTGTAATGCCTGATTTTAAAACTGCTGATAGTAAATAAATGATTAGAAAATTATTAATTGCTATAATCTATTCGATTATTACATTCTCTGTTGTTTCATACATTTCTGTCATGATTTCACTGTTGGTTTCTACAGTAAACCCTTCAGTGAAACCTGTTACGAATTTGGGATACCCTTTTCATTATTATTATCAGTTTTGGTTACGTGGCTCAGACTCTCCAAACTGTTGCTGGATATTCAATAACTTTATTTTTGACTATTTACTAGTATGGATCTTAACAACGATAATTTACTTTTTTATTAAAAGGAAGAAGCAGCTTGATTCATGATTCGGATAAAAGAAGGGATCATAAAATTGGAAGAGCTACTAAGCAAAAAAAAATGATTGTGAATTGAGGCAATTTTAGAAATTCGAATACGTTAATGACTTAGTCCTACTTTGTCAAGTTGGTAATTTTATATAATTCTTCATAATTTCTTCCTGGTATCGAGGAATTTCTTTAGCGAGCCTACTAATAACATCGTCTACAGAGCTTATAGCAAGAATGGTTGCATTTAT